>Ga0192647_101832_pt1 | contig 13587 bp, 10 predicted proteins | sample LauGreFa1BDMLBSN_2_FD_133046 | JGI IMG/M metagenome (GOLD analysis project Ga0192647, IMG submission 133046) | Freshwater lake microbial communities from Lake Michigan, USA - Fa13.BD.MLB.SN - reassembly | ecosystem: Environmental > Aquatic > Freshwater > Lake | place: Lake Michigan, USA...
GAGTAGAATTATTAGAAGAGTTTTTAAGTGAAAAACCGATTGTAAGGCAATTACTGGAGGAACTCACAGATAACCGACCATGTGAACTAATATTAGAATATCTCTCTAGTGATTACGATACTATAGTTAATCTTACTTTGGAATATCTGGGAGAAGAAGATATATGCGCTCAAATGGCTGGACTTATACAAGAGAAATTATCCTTAGAGAGTGAGATCTAAATGGTTAATTTATAACCATTTAGATCTACTAATGACCAAGTTGCTCCAAAAACTAAGATTTTTTGGAACAACAAGATATAAAACAGACCTAAAAATTTCCTAGCGAGAATAAAGCTCAACTATCTTGTTAAAGTCAGCTTCAAATGGATAAGGAATATCACAAATTGAAGGTGTTCTTACAAAAGTACCGGACATAGAATCAGCATCTAAAGACAAGTAAGTAGGAACTGACCGATCCAGCTTCTGGGCAGATTCTGCACAAATTACTATTTGTTTTGAAGAATCCTTAAGTTCAATTACGTCACCTTCCTTTACTCTTAAACTTGGTATATTGACTTTTTTACCATTTAATTTAACATGCTTATGTGATACCAACTGCCTAGCAGTGAATATCGAAGGTGCAAGATTTAACCTGTAAACCACCATGTCTATTCTTTTTTCAAGTAACCCTGCAAAATTTTCTGCCGTATTACCTTTCATTTTATTGGCGAGAGTAAAAGTATTTCTAAACTGTTTTTCAGTTATTCTACCGTAATGAGCTTTAACAAGTTGTTTTGCTTGTAAGTGAGTGCCATAATCTGAAGTTTTAGGGCGTCCATTAGGACCATGCTGACCTGGGCGGTAATTTTTTGTATTAAAAGGATCTTTTGCGTCTCCCCATACAGTTTTACCTAGTCTTCTACTTGCCTTATACTTTGCCTTAATGATTTTAGTCACTCTATCTATACCTAATTAGCATTTAAAATTAACTTTTTGCTGATTATATAAATACTATTTAAAAAAGTCAAACTCAAAAATAAAACTTACAAGTAAGTTTTATAAAAAAAAGCTTGCAGTTACTCTTTATTTCTATAATAAGCAAATCAACCAGCTCAAGGTAAGCAAGCATTATTGCTTAAAATAGGCTTGCCCCTTGAAATGCTTTAAGGCAAATCTTTTTAGCTATTATTTTTTCTTTTCGACTTATTTTTGGTAGCTGGCTCGGCTTTTTGATTTTTTTGCTCAATTAACGACCTTGCCTGTTTGATATCAATATTGAAGGGGTCGATATTTTTAGGTATAGAGATAAACTTATTTTGATATTTTAAGTATGGCCCAAAACGGCCTATACCCATTAAAATTTCTTCCCCGGCAGGTAAATGAGGAGCAATCGAGATAGGTAAATTAAGCAATTTTAGCGCAGTCTCTAAAGTCAGACTATCTGGGTTTATACTTGGTGGTAGAGCAGATCTTTTTGGCTTATCTTTAGGCGAAGCTGCTTCTCCAAGCTGCACGTACCATCCGTATGGACCTTTCCGAAGCGTTACTATATTACCATCCTTATCAGCTCCTAATTGCTTATTATTGGTGAACTCAGTTGCCAGAGCGTCTTCAGGAGAAGCTTTATCCATACCCTTTGAAATCTGTTTTTTATACTGGCAAGTAGGGTAATTATTACAGGCCAAAAATGCGCCAAATTTACCAAGTTTCAAATTGAGTAAACCATCAAGACATGATGGGCATTTTTTATTTTTTTCGATAATTTCTTTATTCCCATGTTTATCTCCAAATAAATGGTATTCAAGGGCTTTCTCAACATATTCTATTACTTCACCAATTTTACGATCACTAACTTTGCCAACATTATCATTAAATCCTTTCCAAAACTCAGAAAGTAAGGATTGCCAACCAATTATACCTTCGGCGATTTTATCAAGGTCTGTTTCTAGCTCAGCAGTAAAATCATATTGTACATATTTCTCAAAAAAACCGACTAAAAATGCTGTTACCAATCTTCCAAGTTCGCTTGGGGTAAACCTCTTTTTATCCATAGTAACATACTGCCTGTCTTGCAATACGGAAATTATTGTTGCATAAGTAGAAGGTCTGCCAATACCGAGTTCTTCTAGTTTTTTTACTAAAGTAGCTTCGGAATACCTTGGGGGGGCTTCCGTAAAATGTTGTTCTGGATTAATTTTTTTAGTAACAATATCCTCTCCTTCAGTTAAAGGAGGCAAGGTTTTAGAGCTTTCCTCCTTGTTGTCATCCACCCCTTCCTGATAGATTTTATAGAAACCATCAAAAGCAATTGTTGAACCGGTAGCTCTTGCCATAAAACTTTTATCGTCAGAAACAAGATCAACCCCCACCATATCTATCACTACTGCTTCCATTTGGCATGCTGCAGTTCTTTTCCAAATTAAATCATAAAGTTTTAATTGATCAGCATCTAAATTTTTAGCTAATTTTTCAGGTAATAGATTTATATCTGTAGGTCTGATTGCTTCATGAGCCTCTTGAGCATTTTTAGATTTAGATTTATAAATAATTGGTTTGGGTGGCAAGTACTTAGCTCCGTACTTTTCCCCAATAAGTTTCCTTATACTATCTACCGAATCAGCAGCGAGCGTAATACCATCTGTTCTCATATAAGTAATTAGCCCTAGCGTTTCGCCCCCAATATCGATTCCTTCATATAATTTCTGGGCTACCTGCATTGTTTTTTTAGCGCTAAAACCAAGTTTTCTTGATGCTTCTTGTTGCAAAGAAGATGTAATAAAAGGGGCAGATGGATTCCTCTTTTGCTGTTTTTTTTCTACCGACAACACGTGAAATTTTCGGGAATTCACTTTCTGAACTATTTCATCGGCTTGTGCCTGATTAGTAATAGAGAATTTTTCCAGTTTATTGCCATTTACATGGGTTAACCGTGCGGCAAAAAGATCCCCCTTGCTTCCAACCATATCAAGTTTAATATCCCAAAATTCTTTGGAGATAAAACGCTCAATTTCATCCTCTCTTTCGCAAATTAATCTTAGGGCAACTGATTGGACACGCCCTGCTGACCTACACCCAGGTAATTTACGCCACAAAATCGGCGACAAGGTAAAACCAACTAGGTAATCTAAGGCTCTTCTTGCTTGTTGGGCATTAACTAAATTGCCATCAACGGCTCTTGGATGAGCAATTGAATTAAGAACAGCTTTTTTAGTAATTTCATTAAAAGCAATACGCTTAAATTTATTATCATCCTCAATCACTTTCTCAGATTTTAATACTTCCATTACATGCCAAGAAATAGATTCCCCTTCACGATCAGGATCGGTTGCCAGATAAATTTCACTAGCATTTTTTGCCGATTTTATGATTTCATTAACATATTTAGAGGATTTATCTGAAATCTCGTATTTCATAGCAAAATCTTTTTCCGGTAATACAGATCCATTTTTGGAAGGCAAATCTCTGATATGACCAAAAGAGGCTATAACTTTATAGTCGTTACCTAAATATTTATTGATAGTTTTTGCTTTCGCAGGAGATTCAACAATTACTAGTTTCATTTAAACCTAAATTAATATATTAATGAAATTTTGTTACCGGCAGTTCTTGTAATTTTTCCGGCAAGTTCGAGTTCTAGAAATATTGTGTACAATATAGGTAGCTCTAGTTGCAACTGCTCCGCTACTACTTCAAAAGTTACTTCAGACGCTGAAAGTAATTCTACTACTGCAGTACGATTTCTGTCAGTCACTTGAATATTACCTTTATTTCCCATATAAAGACCTATATTATTAAAACAACTTGCTTTCTCTTCAAGCTCTTTTTGAAATTTATCTTTAGATACTACGTTTGTCACGATATCATCAACAGATTCAAGCAGATATGCACCATTTTTTATTAACTTATTACTGCCTATGCATCTTGGATCAAGCGGAAACCCCGGAACGGCAAAAACATCCCTATTTTGTTCAAGAGCAAAATTCGCGGTGATTAATGATCCGGATTTGATACCAGCTTCAATTACTATCGTTGCCAGAGCAAGTCCTGATATAATCCTATTACGTTGAGGAAAATGCTGACTAAGCGGTTTAGATCCTATAGGCAACTCTGCTAAAATCAAACCATTTTTTGCTATTTCTTCATACAAAGTTTTATTTTCCGGCGGATATATGTGATCTATGCCGCCAGCTATTACTGCAATCGTATAGTCTAAACTACTGGAATGAACGGATGAATCGATACCCCTTGCAAGTCCCGAAACCGTTATGTAACCAGCTTTTACTAGATCTTTAGATAATTTTGCTGCAAAAGCTTTACCATTAACTGAACTATTCCTAGCTCCTACTATAGCAATAATTTTCTCATGATTTAACAATGAGATATTTCCTTTATAAGATAAAACAGGAGGAAAATCAGGAATTTGCAATAATAATTCAGAGTAATTCTGGTCTTTATAAGTTATTAAGTAGCTATTATTTTTTTCTAGTTCTCTAAGTTCTTTCAAAGCAGAATCTTTAGAATAAAGCTTAATTGGCTTCGACCTTCCTCCTTTAACTGAAAAATCCTGTACATTTTCTAGGGCACAAGATGCAGAACCAAAAAACTTTACCAGGTTAAAAAAAGTCTTCGGGCCAACATTTTCACTTCTGATAAGCCTTAATATATCGATAGTTTCATCAGAATAGGCAGGAGCTTTATTATTTACAAAAAGATTTTCTAGCATGTGTTAAAACCCCTACAAGTACTCCTTTATAACCCTTCAGCGTGCGAGGTTAAGTAGTCAGAAACCCCTTGTTTTGTAGCACTCATTCCTTGATCACCTTTTTTCCATCCTGCCGGACAAACTTCGCCATGGGCATTATGATAGTCTAAAGCATCAACCATTCTTAGTGTTTCATCAACATTTCTACCGAGAGGTAAATCATTTACAAGATAATGCCTTACTTTAAAATCATCATCTATTAAAAATGTACCTCTAAACGATATACTTTCATCACTAAGTACGTTATAAGCTTTAGAAATTTCTTTGCTCAAATCTGACACTAGCGGAAATTGAACATTTCCTATTCCGCCTTTATTTACCGACATTGATTTCCAAGCATGGTGTGAAAAATGGGAGTCAACACTTACAGCTACTACCTTAGTGTTTCTTGAGTTAAATTCTCCTAACCTATTATTAAAAGCAATAATTTCCGAAGGGCAAACAAAAGTAAAATCCAGGGGGTAGAAAAACAAAATGCCTTTATAGCCTTTTAAATAAGTTTTTAAATTAAAATTGTTATCTATTGAATCGTCAGGCATCACTGCTTTTGCTGTAAAATCAGGCGCCAATTTACCTATATATACTGTCATTTTAGCTCTCCTTATAAATTTATAAACTTAACAACCAGATAATATAGATAATATTTATTTAAATCAACTTAAAGAAGGCTTACCCAAATATACAAATTTTAATCCAAATAATATTAATTTTAACTATTAGTGCAAAGAGATTAATAAAGTATAAATAGCTTACCGAAAAATAAAAAAATAGATTTATGCTAAAAGATTATATAAAAAAATTACGTACTTACCGACAAAAAAAAACTGTCAACATACTCGATATTCCGGAGGCTATTTTCCCTTCAGAAGAAACTGTTGGGTCTGAGCAATATTTCGATAATGTTATCGTCCACAGATGTGTAAGCCTGATAGCCTCTTCTGCAAGCCACGTACCTTGGTTAGTGTATAAAAAACAAGGAAGTAAAAAGGTTTTTACCGACAACCATATTGCTGCCAAGCTACTTAAAAAACCTAACCCAGAAACTTCAGGAGCAGATTTCTTTACTGAAGCAATTTCTAGTTTATTACTCTATGGCAATAGCTATGTTTTTTTAGCCAGTTATGATGGCTCGTCTGCTTCAGGAATATATAATTTACACCCTCAAGCAGTTGAAATAGTTACCGAAAGCAATAGACCTACCGCATATAAACATAAAAGCTTTGGAGGATCAAAACTTTATCCTATTGATAGGATAAGCAGAGTAAGCCGTATTCTACATTTTAAAAATTACCATCCTTCTAATCATTTATACGGTTTATCATCTCTAGCTGCGGCAGCTAAATCCATAAATTTATACTCAAAAACTTTGGATTGGAATAAAGCCCTTCTTAAAAATGCCGTAAAACCTAGCGGTGCGTTGGTTTTTCAAGACGGTAACGGTTACTTAACTGATGAACAATTTGAAAGGTTACAGCAACAATTTTATGATAATTTCAGCGGTTCATCTAATTCAGGAAAACCACTGGTTCTTGAGGGAGGTTTAAAATGGCAAGAAACTAATAATGCAGAAAAATTTGAGAAGTTCCTTGAACTAAAAGATTCAAGTGCAAGAGACATCGCAATAGCCTTTAATATTCCACCGCAACTTCTTGGTATTAACGGTGATAATACTTATAGCAACATGCAGGAAGCAAGACTTGCTCTATGGGAGGAGAATATCATTCCATTACTGGATAAAATAGCTGATGGACTAAGTAATTGGTTATCTTACTGGCTAAAAGAGGATTTATTAATTGATTTTGATCGTGATTCAATATCAGCCCTCACAGAACGGAGAGAAAATCTTTGGTCTAAAATAACTGCTGCCTCTTTTATGACTTTGAATGAAAAACGAGCATTTGTAGGACTAGAGGCCATAAAGGGGGGAGACAAAATTTTTGGTGATAACTTAGAAAAGCAAGCAGAAAAAGACACCTATGAAAAATACAGTCAATAAATTATACGGCTTTATAGCAAAGCTTGTTTCATTACTAGAAGATGAACTCAATGAAATAAGCTCACATAAATCAAAAAACGCATTAAATATTAAAAAGAATATTACCGACACGCTAAATAAGCTAGTTGCGCTGATCATCCAATTAAACAAGCTAAGTAAGGAAGAAATAGACGAGGATTGTATAATTAACAAAGAGGACCAGGACATTATAAAGCGCTTCGTTGAAAAGTATAATCTCCAGAACAAAACATAAGGAATAAAAAACAGTGGAAGATACCGAAGAATTTCTTGAAACAATTTTGCGTCAGGATTTTTCAAGCTTTATCGGCAAAGTTTTTAGCACGATAAATCCAGGAGCTAAATATCACGCTAATTGGCATATAGACTTACTAGCAGAATATTTAGAGGGGGTGCGTCTTGGACAAATTAAACGCCTTATAATTAATATGCCCCCAAGAGCCTTAAAATCAGTATGCGTAAGCGTCGCCTGGCCCGCTTGGCTTTTGTCTCTTAACCCTGGGACAAGAATAATGGTTGCTAGTTATTCTTCGATTTTAAGTATTAAGCATTCAATGGATACAAGGTTAGTGGTATCTTCCAGCTGGTATAAAAAACTTTTCCCTAAAACTAAATTGTCAAAAAGCCATAACCAGAAAAGTAAATTTCTGACTACTAAAAACGGCTTCCGTTTTGCTACAAGCGTCGGCGGCTCAGCCACCGGTGAAGGGGGAGATTTCCTGATTATCGACGATCCACACAACCCTACCCAGATCAATTCACTAAAAATGCGCAATAAAGTTATAGAGTGGTTTGAACAGACGTTTATCACTCGCCTTAATGATAAAAAAAACGGAGCAATTGTTCTTGTTATGCAAAGGTTACATCAAGAAGATTTATCCGCTCATTTACAATCTTCAAGAGGGTGGGAAATTCTAAAAATCCCTGCTTTAGCCTCAGAAAATATTAAATATAATTTTGGCAAATTCCATAAAATTTACAAAGAGGGCGAGATTTTAGACAATATCCGTGATACACGGGAATTTCTTGAAAATCTAGAACGTGAAATCGGCAGCAGAAATTATACCGCTCAGTTTTTACAAGAACCTTTACCTGCTAATTATCATTTACTTTCCCCCCGCAATATCCACTATTTTGAAAACCTACCTGACAGGTTCGATTTTTTTGTTCATAGCTGGGATACTGCAATCAAAACATCAGAAACATCTGATTATACAGTCGGAACAGTTTGGGGAATCATCCAAAACAAATATTACCTGGTTCAAATGATCCGGAAAAAACTAATTTATTCAGATTTAAAAAATGAAATCCACAAGCAGATTCATAAGTATAAACCACGATTTGTCTTAATTGAAGACAAGGCAAGCGGGCAATCATTGATTCAAGACCTAAAAATTTCTGGTTTTAATAATATTAAGGCCATAAAGCCTTCTCTTGATAAGATTACAAGATTTGCATCAGTTACCCACCTTTTTGAAAGTGGGATAGTATTATTACCGGCAAAAGCAGCTTTTAGTAGAGTCATAACTTCCGAGATTACTAATTTTCCAAATGGTAAACACGACGATATAGTAGATTCTATAAGCCAGTTTCTAAATTTTATTAAGCAACAGAATGGTAATAATTTGGCACAGATAAGAAGTTTATAAGTAAAAATTGCAGCAAAAAATTAAACAAGAAAAGAAGTTTACTAAAATTCCAAATTTCTCTTGACCTATTAGCTATTATATGTCAATTAATTGACTGCATTACGCAAATGCCGCTATAGCTCAGTGGTGGAGCGCATCATTGGTAATGATGAGGTCGAGAGTCCGATTCTCTCTAGCGGCACCACTAAAACCATTAAGCAGTTATTCTAAAAATTAGATTTGGTAAAGGCCTAAATCTCTTCTGATATCCACTCACTTAAATTATTATCATACTTTAATATCCTTGGTTTAGTATCGATGCTATCGAAAGTAATGTCTTGCATTAACTGTTCCTGGCTCGATATAAAACCACTTTCTTGGTCAAAAAAAGTAAAATATGGTTGGTAATTTTTATAAGTAATATTTATAAACTTTTGTTTTATTGCCTCATTCGCAGCTTTAATTAAATCATCTAATATTTCAACCTTCTGGTTGTTTATAGATTCTATTACTAACCTATAAACGCTTTTATAATTTTGAACAAACATTTCGGGAATACTGCTAAAACTACCGCCAGTTTGAACGTTGGCAATTGCCACACTACCGATGGGTACTCCTGACTTGGCCGCTGCATAATCGTCAGCTTCAAAGAATATTGCCCCAGCAAAATCAAACATCTTACGAATTTTATTTTTTTCTAGATCATATAATTTAACTTCCTTATCCAATTTTTGGCCGTTTCGAAAAATTGTCAGGGTAATATTTTCTGGGGTGTTATTCATTATTTGATCAAGTATAGTAAGGTCACCACCTAATTCTTTATTATTTACTGCCCAAATAATATCTCCTGGCATTATTACATTTTGAGCAGTAGAACCAGCAATAATGGTACGGGCTGCAATGACTCTATTGCGGGCATCAGGGAATTTTTTGATGTAATCCTTCATTTCAGAGACCGGAAAATTACGGTGTTTTACCGCTTTATCAAGCGAATACAAAACCGAGATAAGACCTATATGCTTTCTTTGCACTGGTTTATTGTTTTCTAAAGCATTTAATACATCCGTTACATATGATTTCTTTAAAGCAAGAGCATGGGTTTTACCGCCACCATATAAAATTCCAATTGCTTTACTCTCAGAATTTATAACAGGTGAACCGCTTGCTCCACCGGTGGTATTCATATTTATTACATAAGACCCTTGAGGCATTTGACCATTAATATCAAAAAGATCCGATAAATAACCATTATGGAATGAAAATCCCTGGTCTTCCGTATTGCCTACAATAAAAACTTCATCACCTAAGCTTGGTTCTTTATTGCTAAATTCTATTTTTTCTACTTGTCCAGGTAGTTCCTGAGGGTTTATTTTCAAAATTGCAAAATCAGCATATTGATCATAATAAGCAACCTTTGCTTCCGCTTGCTGACCGTTATGGAAAGTAATAAAATATGTACCTACTGCAGCCCTCCCAACTACATGATTATTTGTCACGATAAAACCCTTTTCAAGATCAGCAATAAAGCCGGTTCCCGACCAACTGCCGGTATTTTGATAGGCGGAAACAGACACTCGGCTATTAATTGTTACGATTGCTTTTTTTATTTTTTCTATATCTTTAATTTTTACTGTCCCTGAAGCCTCGGCTATAACATTAGTTGAGACCAAGACAATTAGGAAAATTTTTATTATTTTTAACATTTTTTTACCTTATCAATCTTGTAAAAATTTTATCCTGCACTATATCAACAGATATATTTGACTAAACAAAAAAAGCAGATAAGAGCTTTTAAGTCAAACAATTTATATTCAATGGGGAATAACTATGGGAAAAATTATTGGTATCGATCTTGGTACAACAAACTCTTGTGTAGCAGTTATGGAGGGTAAAGAGCCTAAAGTAATAGAAAATGCGGAAGGTTCAAGAACTACTCCTTCCATGGTAGCGTTTGCAAACGGGGAAGTATTGGTAGGAGAACCAGCCAAAAGGCAAGCTGTTACGAATGCAGCTAATACTTTATTTGCTATCAAACGTTTAATTGGTCGTAACATGGACGATCCAACTGTAAAAAAAGATCAGGAACTTGTACCTTATAAAATTGTTAAATCTGATAATAACGACGCTTGGGTAGAGGTAGACGGTAAAAAATATTCACCGAGCCAAATTAGTGCTTATATACTGCAAAAAATGAAAGAAACCGCCGAAAATTATCTTGGTGAAGCTGTTACTCAAGCCGTAATTACAGTACCAGCCTATTTTAATGACGCTCAACGGCAAGCAACGAAAGATGCCGGTAAAATTGCCGGACTAGAAGTACTACGCATTATAAATGAACCAACAGCTGCAGCTCTTGCCTATGGATTTGATAAAACAGAAAATAAAACCATAGTTGTTTATGATTTAGGCGGTGGTACTTTTGACGTTTCCATTCTTGAAATTGGCGACGGTGTTTTCGAAGTTAAGGCAACTAATGGTGATACTTTTCTCGGTGGGGAAGATTTCGATATGCGAATTCTTAATTTCCTAGTGGATGAATTTAAAAAAGATAACGGTATTGACTTAAAAAAAGATCCTCTTGCCCTGCAAAGACTTAAAGAAGCTGCAGAAAAAGCCAAAAAAGAGCTTTCTTCCACTCAACAAACTGATATCAATCTGCCTTATATTACCGCAGATAGTAGTGGTCCAAAACATATGAACATCAAGCTTACTAGAGCAAAACTTGAGTCATTAGTTGAAGATTTGATTAATTCTACTATGGAACCTTGTAAAAAGGCTTTAAAAGATGCGGGTGTTAAAACCAGTGACATCCAGGAAGTAGTCCTTGTCGGTGGTATGACAAGAATGCCAAAGGTGATCGAAAAAGTAAAAGAATTTTTTGGCCGTGAACCTCATAGGGGAGTAAATCCTGATGAAGTAGTAGCACTCGGAGCAGCAATTCAAGGAGGAGTCCTACAAGGCGACGTTAAAGATGTTTTATTACTTGATGTTACTCCGTTGTCACTTGGAATCGAAACTCTGGGTGGAGTATTTACAAGGCTAATTGATAGGAACACTACTATTCCTACCAAAAAAAGCCAGGTTTTTTCAACTGCAGACGATAATCAACATGCAGTAACGATAAGAGTGTTTCAGGGAGAGCGGGAACTTGCCGTACACAACAAATTACTTGGACAATTTAACTTAGAAGGTATCCCACCCGCACCAAGAGGCTTGCCTCAAATCGAAGTAACATTTGATATTGACGTTAACGGTATAGTGCATGTGTCCGCTAAGGATAAAGCTAGCGGCAAAGAACAAAAAGTTACTATTCAGGCTTCTGGCGGTCTTAAAGAAGAAGAAATTGAAGCAATGGTTAAAGATGCAGAGCAAAATGCTGCGGAAGACAAAAAACGCAAAGAATCAATAGAAGTAAGGAACAGGGCGGATGCACTTATTTATTCCTCCGAGAAATCGTTAAAAGAACATGGAGATAAAATTTCAAGCGATGATAAAAAATCTATTGAAGATGCAATAGCGGAATTAAAATCAGCACTTGAGGAAGATAATCTTGAAAAAATTAACGAAAAAACAGATGTTTTAGCTGCTGCAAGTATGAAAATAGGCGAAGCCATGTATAAAACAGATGGAAGTGGTGGAATGGGTGAACCAGGCGCTGCTCATAATGAACATAAAGATTCTGGGGAGGAAAAAGTAGTAGACGGTCAATTTAAGGATGTGACCGATAATAAATAACTAATTTACTAAACCACTAGATAAATAATAATAATCGGCTAAAAAAAACATTTTAATTTAATACTAGCCGATTATTATTATAAAAAATTTAACTTAAGCTTTTTACCCTCAAGATATCTGTAAATTATTATGTCGAAAAAAGATTATTATGAAGTTCTGGAAGTACAAAAATCTGCAGACACTGCTGAAATAAAAAAGGCATACTTAAAATTAGCCAAGAAATATCACCCAGATCAAAATGCCAACAATCCTGATGCTGAAAAGAAATTTAAGGAAATTAGCGAAGCATATGATACTTTAAAAGATGAACAAAAAAGAGCAGCTTATGATAGGTTTGGTCATGCGGCCTTTGCTCAAGGTAACAGCGCCTCAAGTGGATTTGGCGGCGGTAGAACAGCAGGCTTTAATACCCATGATATCAACGACATTTTCGGTGATTTTTTTGGTGACTTTATGGGAGGAAGCACAAGAAAAACCAGAACATCGACAAGTATTAAAGGTTCTGACTTAAAGTATGAACTTACTATTAGTCTTGAAGAAGCGTTTAGAGGAACTGATAAAAACATTAATTTTAGAACAGAAGTAAAATGCAGCCCATGTAATGGCAAGGGTTCGCAGGATGCAAGTGCAACTTCTAATTGTAGTCAGTGCGGAGGAGCCGGTGTAGTTAGGATGCAACAAGGTTTTTTTGCAATAGAACAAACCTGTAGTAAATGTGGGGGAGCTGGTCAGGTTGTTAAGAATCCTTGTCATACTTGTCATGGTAACGGCAGAATTTCAAAACAAAAAAGTTTAATTATTAACGTCCCTTCTGGTATAGAAGACAACACACGAATTCGTATTGCTTCCGAAGGGGAAGCCGGAATTAGAGGCGGAGCAAATGGAGATCTATATGTTTTTGTCTCCATAAAGCCTCACGATATATATAAGGTCGAAAATTCCAATCTTCATTTTAAGCTACCAATAAGTTTTACAAAAGCAGTTCTTGGAGGAGAAATTGAAGTACCAACAATTGACGGCTTAAAAGTAAAGTTAACAATTCCAGCCGGATCGGAAACAGGGGATCAATTACGTATAAAAGGCCAGGGTATGTCAAAAGTTCGCTCTAGCTTAAGGGGTGATCTTTATGCGCATATTTACATCCAAATTCCTAAACATTTGACAAAAAAGCAAAAAGACTTACTCGAGGAGTTAGATAAAGAACTAGGCCATATTAATCAAAACTATTCAGAAAGCGGTTTTTTCTCTAAAATGAAAAATTTATGGTCATAAAAATGAATTAGGTAAGTTATGATAAAAAAGCTATTAATTAATTCCTTAGTTATTTTCTATGTTATTTTAAGTGTAAATATTACAGCCTTATCATCTGCTGCCGAAAAACAACATGATAGTAAATCAGATAAAGGTTCTATTTTACTTCGTGAGTTATTACTTGCCCACAGAATGCTTGCAAATAGCAAACAGTCT
>Ga0192647_101838_pt1 | contig 13559 bp, 10 predicted proteins | sample LauGreFa1BDMLBSN_2_FD_133046 | JGI IMG/M metagenome (GOLD analysis project Ga0192647, IMG submission 133046) | Freshwater lake microbial communities from Lake Michigan, USA - Fa13.BD.MLB.SN - reassembly | ecosystem: Environmental > Aquatic > Freshwater > Lake | place: Lake Michigan, USA...
GATGCTCCAGAACCAGCACATTCAGTCGGAAATCCTTGATATATTGCCCTTGTTCCCGTTGAACTTTGAATTTTAACTGCTGCAATATTTAGTGGTTCTTGTAATACATCACTATTAAAATGTAATATTGGTTGAGCTATTGTTGAATCCAATACTTTGATACAATCAATCCAAATTGATTTGTGTTCATTGGATTCCTCATTCACCATAAATGATATACCATTTGTAATTTTAGAATCTCCTGTCCCTTGTAAGCCAAATGGTATTTCTTTTCGATTAGTTGCATCCCATAATAATGGCTGCCATGGATATTCTTCTCCTGTAATACCAAAAGTTTTATTCCATACATTTTTTATACTGGTTGATAATATTGGTGGATAATTATCAGCTACTAACCATAAATTCATAGGAGACCACATCAACATTGGTTTGCCAGCTTTAAAATTAGACTCAAAAAATGGTAATAATTTGGAAGTTCCATAGATTAAAGAAGTTCTACTATTATATGATTCACCAATAATAAATGCTTCGGCTCCACTAAAATCAAATGATGAATAATTGCTGTCATTTAATGAAACTATTGCAATTCTATCTTTAAATAGTTCATTCGATTTAATATCATTATATGTAGATAATACTGCCTTTTTGTCTGTTGCGTCGAATTTTACCAAAACAATTTTTTGTTCTTTTGATAGAACCGATGTCTTTGTTGATGTTGGTAATCCACGAATATTATCCTTGGGAATAACTAATGCAGACACTACATAATTTGCCGCCCCAATTCCTGATCCAGCTATTGTTTGTAATTCCGCATTTGCAGAAGATTTAGCAGGGATTTCAACAATAGATGGGCTTAATGTATATTTCCAATCTTCTGTTATAACACTTTCATCTTCTTTAATAGACACAGATACAGATACTGGAAATTCTCTTTTATTGGTAAGTTTTATTGTTTGTTTATGGACAGTTCCTGGTAAAATCTGTGTAGGTGGATTCATACATTTAATATCAACTGAAACATATTGAGATTTTGCTGTAGGCTGTTTTCCTGCACTTGCTGCATTCAATATTTCATAACCATTTGATGTCTCTTGTACCCATGCTGCAACCCAACAATTTGATACATTTGATATTTTTATAGAGCTTAAAGGTATTGTAAATGTATAGGTATATGTATCTTGAAAAAATACTCCTGTTTCTGGTAATGTTCCTGCTATGCCTGCTATACCAGCCCCATAACCTCTTAATACATTTATATGAGAATAATTCTTTATTGATGATGGCTGATAATAATAGGGGTGAGCCTCATAACCAGATGCATTGCTTACATAATTTGATTGATCATATAATTTTCCAGTCCCTGTTACCCCGTCTTCTATAATCGCACAATTGAATGCTAAAGGACGATTAATATCTTCGAAAAACTCTGCTTTGACACTAATTTTTATTTCTTTTGCCATGGTGTCTATTTTCCATTCCGTAATACGAATATCCACCGGAGCTGTCTGCTTCATTGAATTCGTATCAATAATCGATGTCCATGAAGAAGGATGTATTCCATATCCACTTTTGCCATTAATTGTATACGTTTTTCTGTTTATTACCCCACTTGGATATCCAGTAATTCCATGCTCTTTAGCTAATTGTTGTTGTATTGGTAAAGCCATTCCGTCCTGATTATGAACTGCTATAGGAATTACCCTGTCTGCAAATTCTGCATGTAAATCCTCTAAAGACTGATTTCCTAAGACACACCATCCACACCATGCTCCAGTATGATCCTCTATAAGAAAATTCTTTTTGGGAAATTGAGCTGTTACGGTGGAAAATATACTTATAGTAATAACAAAAAGTACAAATTGCTTCATTTCATAAATCCTTATTAGTAAGAACAGAAATTAACAATATTTTTTTGACCATTAAAGCTCTTTTATAAATCGTATTCATGACAATAAACAGTAATTTGTTTTCATAAATCAAATTGAAGTATAAAATCTGTTTTTCCCATTGTATGTCGATTATATAAGGTATTTAACAAGAATCCATATAATTACATAGATAATGACATTTTTATTCAATACACAGGATTTCTGAAGGTTTTTTATTTTTAACCCCAAATATTTATAACTCTATATATATCAATTACTTACACCGTATATTATGTATCTTGTATTATGTCGTACACTTTTATTTTCATATGTATTCATAATTAACTGTTATGCTTATTCGACTGCTTTATCTAATTCAAATGATACAAATAATTCTACAATTCAAGTTTCACAAATTAGAACACTTATTCAACAGGTTAGCAAGAATAATATCCCAGATGTTATATCACTATATGCAGACTCGGTTTCTTATACTTTCTCTGATGGTTCAACCTTTTATGGAAATACATATGAATGGATATCGTTCCTACAAACTTGGAGATCTTCTAAAGATACTCTCATCCCTCACATATGTACTATGATCGTATCTAAAGATACTATGTCAACGTACATAGAACTTCACCATTCATGGATATCTTCAACTAAAGGAATATACGATACTATTATTAGGACATCTGTCTTTAGATTTAACAATAATAATAAAATACAAAGCGTATCTCAATTTGATAGATCGTACTTTACTTCATATGATCAATTACAATGCAGCAATTCCATAGTATATGCTGATAGTTTTGTACAAGACACAATACATAGTATTATTAAACAGTTATTACTATGTGAGAATACTTCTTCATGGTATAAGAACAAATATCTTTTTAATCCATTTTCTTTATCTGTATTTCATTCAAATAATAACATTAATAGTGGAAATACTTCGAATGTTCTTGAATTATTAGATGAATCATCTAAAGTGTTTCAATCCATTAATAGTATGTCTTCTCACTATTATACATATTCAATCAATAAAGTTAGGTATATATCACTCTATGGAAATCGCTTTACTGTTAACACATCTTTAAAAGAACAAAAAAATAGATTTCACAGAATTATAGCCCTTGATACAAATAACACAATTCTCTATATATTAGCTAAAGCACAAAAAGACAAATAATCCATACTTGAATTCAATACAAATCACAATAACATGTATTTTTGCATGTAAACTACTTTAACAACGTTTCACGTGAAACATATATGATGCATTCTTTTGATATAATAGTAATTGGTGGCGGTCATGCAGGTATAGAAGCTTGTATAGCTGCTGCGAAAATGGGATGTAAAACTGCATTAATATCAATGAGTATTGATACTATTGGTAGATTATCTTGTAATCCTTCTATTGGTGGATCGGCTAAAGGACATTTGGTAAAAGAGATAGATGCTATTGGCGGTGTTATGCCATTAATAGCTGATAGAAGTGGTTTGCAGTTTAAAATGCTAAACACATCAAAAGGGCCAGCTATTTGGTCTCCACGATCTCAAAACGACAAATTTCTATATCCATATTATGCACAACAACTTTTAAAACAAACAAAGAATTTAACTTTAATACAAGGTACAGTTTCTGACATACTATGTGAAAAGAATAATATTAATGGGATTGTCTTAAATAATGAAAATATATATTGCAAAGCCTTAATATTATGTGGAGGCACATTTTTAAATGGAAAACTATATACTGGAAAAGAAGTTACAGAAGGAGGAAGGGTTCAGGAAAAATCATCAATTGGTCTATCTGATTCATTATCTGAGTTTGGATTAGAGATTGGAAGACTTAAAACAGGAACACCTCCAAGAATCTATTCTTCTAGTGTTGATTTTAGTAAAACTAAAATTGAATGTGGTGATGATCCACCAATTCCATTTTCTCATAAATCTCAACAAGTAAAAAACAGTATCGTTTGTTATTCTACACATACAAGTGAGATTACACATGATATTTTGCAACAAGGTTTTATGGATTCTCCCATGTTTACTGGGCTAATAACCGGCAGGGGGCCAAGATATTGTCCATCTATCGAAGATAAAATATATAGATTTCAGGAAAGAACTTCTCATCAAATAGTATTGGAACCAGAAGCATTACAAGCAGATACAATGTATGTAAATGGGTTTTCAACTAGTCTGCCAAAAGATATTCAAGAAAAAGCATTAAAGACTATACCTGGATTAGAACATGCTATCATAGAAAAATATGGATATGCTGTAGAATATGATTTCTTCTATCCATATCAATTACATTATACGCTAGAAAATAAGAAGATTAATGGTCTATATATGGCTGGACAAATCAATGGCACTTCAGGTTATGAAGAAGCTGCTTCCCAAGGATTAATTGCAGGAATAAATGCTGCTTCCAAAATAAAAGGACTTCCTGAATTAATATTAAGTAGAGCTGATGCATATATTGGAGTTATGATAGATGATCTTGTAAATAAAAGTAGTGATGAACCGTATCGTATCTTTACATCATTAGCTGAATATAGATTATTACTAAGACAAGACAATGCTTTTGAAAGATTATATGATAAAACAAGTTTATATGGTTTACATGATGGTAGCCAAGTCTATGTTTTAAAAGAACTTAGCGCAAAAAACCAATTGTTATCTGAAATCAGAAACAGTAAACTCGACAAAGATATAGCAAATAAAATATATACATCTGTTGGGGAATCAATAACAAAAGAATCTGAACAGTTAGTATCAATGTGCAAAAGACCAGCGATAACCCTATCCCTTATTCGTGAAAATTCTTCTGCTTTAAATCAGTGGAAAGGCACGACTTTTGATAGCATTTTGAAACAAGCAGAAATAGAGATCAAATATGAAGGTTATATTGCTAGGCATTTAATTGAGATTTCTAAGTTTAAAGAACTTGAAAACAAGTTAATTCCTGACAATTATGATTTTTCTCGGGTTCATTCGCTTTCTAAAGAAAGTATAGAGAAATTAATGAAAATTAAACCTATATCTATAGGACAAGCCTCTAGGATACCCGGTGTATCACCAACAGATATATCTTTGTTGGTGCTAGCATTGAAACGTTAGTGTTTCATATAAGTCCATTTCTGGATTCAATCACATAGCAATTATGGCATACATAGTGAACACTAATTACACAGTTATTGGCATCGACGGTGGTGGTTCTAAGACACGCGGTCGTTTAGTTTATGGTGAACAGCAAGTTCAAAGAGTTATAGGGTCTACACGTGTTGGCGTGGTTGGATTTACCGAAGCATGTGAAAGAGTAGTGCAATTATTAGTAGATTTAACTAATGATGCTGGAATAGATAAATCTGAAATAGATGCTGTAGTAGTTGGTGTTGCAGGTATTTGGTTAGAAGAAGAAAGACAAAGATTTGCACATTTGCTAAGAATTATTGCAAGAGATTCAGGTTTTAATCTTCATGATTTAATTGCAACTAGTGATGCAGAAATTGCTTTAAGAGGAGCATTTGGATCTGATGCGGGGATTATGTTAATAGCAGGAACAGGTACAATTACACTTGGAAAAAATAAACAAGGTGATTTGATTAGATCTGGTGGTTGGGGAATAGAAATTGACGATGAAGGAAGTGGAGCATGGATTGGTAAAAAAGGGTTATCTGCTTGTGTTAAAGCTATAGATGGAAGAGGGGTTCAAACATCATTATTAGATAAACTTGCTGATCGATATCCTCAAATATCCCTAAAATTTCCAAGAACTATAGTTTCTGCATTTATGGATAAAGTGTTTGAATATCATCATTTAACACAGATGGTTTTAGAAGAAGCAGAAAACGGCGATAGTGTTTGTTTAGAAATAGTTAAAGAAGCAGCAGATCGTTTACATGAAAACATCATGGCTGTTGCAAAGAATATTCCTGGAATTCCACTACCTGTGTCGTTCCTGGGTGGTTTATTAGAAAACAATACATTAATTGCACGTGAATTACTGAATAAAATAAAAGAAAAAGATAGTTTTAATGTAGTAGAGCCCAAAGGTACAGCATTAGATGGTGCAATTGAATATTGTTTTGAATTAGTTGCAAAGTCAGAGGATATATAATGAAAATTTTCATAAAACTAGTGTTATTATGTGTTTTTGGCATTACTTTGTATTCCCAACCAAATCAAAATGATGTTAATATAGAAGTAACTAGAAGGGTTAGCTTGGAATTATTAGGTCCAAATAGTGGCCCTTTTATGCAACCTTTAACAGAAACATTAAATGCCACAGCAAATGCTAGGTTTTTTAGAACAGCTGAAATACCTGACACTGGTTTATATATTCGGGCAAGTTTAGGTGGAATGGTTGGTTTTGTGCGAGATAATCAAAAAACATATCAACCCGTTGCGCCTGTTATTTCTGATACAGCATTTCTTAATCTCATAAGTAGTGGCAATCTAGTACAGGTTAATCTATTAAATCCAGCTGCAACTGTTATAAAAGATACAACAGGTTTAGTTGTTGCAATAATGAAATATTTGTTTTGGAAAGGTTTAAAAGACCCAACAAGTGGTTTTGATTTTCCAAAAGATGCTGCGACTGTTTATGGAAACTTAGATAGAAAATTTGTGATTGGAAAAGAATATCTCTCAAGGCAAATAACCGCTCCTGTTGATTCTGGTGGAGATATCTACTTAAGTAATATCTATAAATTATTATCCCCAGCTCTTCAAACAAGTATTTTATCTACAGTAAATGGTTTGCCTAATTATCTTACTCTGGCTAAAGGTGCTAATGTTAATACAGTGATGGCTGGTGTTCCACAATTTGAAATAGGTTCATTGTATGGTACAGAGTTATTAGTTCGTTTTGTACCACCTATTAATTATGATACTGTAGTTGGAAAATTTGCGTTTTGGGGTGTTGGATTAAAACATAGTATCAATAAATATTGGAAAAATGCTCCAATAAATTTGTCTACTCAATTGGTATATCAAGGAAGTACGATAGAAAACTCTGTAGGTGCTACTAATTCTCAATTAAAAGCATTTACAAGTATTTATGGGATAAATATTCAGGGATCAAAAGAATGGAAAGGTTGGAATTTTTATGGTGGGTTTTCTTATGAAACAATTAAAATACATACAGATTTTACATATTATTTGCCCAAAGAACTACAAAGGCAATTAGGATTACTTCCTTTAGATTCTGATGATCCAAGACCACCAATGTATCCAGGCGATCAAAAACCACAATATACCAATGTTACTTTTACAGATAATGCTGTAAAATTTACTATGGGATTAAGTAGAAGGTTTGGTCCCTTTGGTGTCTTTTTAGATTATAATATCACAAAGTTTAATATTTTCACCTTTGGTATAGACTATGCAATCCTTTAATGAGGATTGGAAAGAGTGTCTTTTATAAACTTTTTATTATGTAGACTTAATGTAAATGTATGTTCGGGTTCCTTTGCATTGCTTTTTAACACAAAGTCTATTGTTAACAAAGAATCTTCTTCCATCCTATCTGTATTTACAGATAGAGTAATCATTCCTTTACCCATTGGCCGTATATCTGCATTATGAACAATCACAGAAGCACAAAAACACGAAGGTTTTACCTCTGTAATTTTCAAGTTCTTTCCACCTTTATTTAGAATTAATATATCTTTCATAATACTCTCACCAGGTGCAAATGTCACCATAGGTTTGTCTGGTCTTAATACTAATTCTGGTGGGTTTTCTGCTTTAGTATATACAAGAAAGACAAAAGTTAAAATAAGTAGTAAACAACTTAATAGCTTCATTAGATCAATTCCGAAAATTCATAAAACCCCTTTTTATGTGCTATTTTTTCTGCTGCAAGAATAGCTCCTTGTGCAAAACCTCTTCTGTTTTTAGCAGAATGTATTAATGTTATAGTGTCTATGGGTGAATCAGCCAAAACAGTGTGTTTCCCTATAATTTCACCATTTCTTGTTCCCGATATTAATAAAGAATGAGGATCTACAACAGCATCTTGGGGATTATGAGTGATAGTAGTTTTATCAGGAAAAACACTTAAAACTTCTGCTGCTAATTGTAAAGATGTACCACTTGGAAAATCTATTTTGTGTCTGTGATGTTCCTCTAAAATAGATATATCATATTGTCCGATTGAAGACAATAATAATGAAAGCTCTTTTGTTACTTTTCTCATAATGTGTACACCAGGAGAAAAATTACCGCTATATACACAACCAATAGAATTATTAATCATACTTGAAAATGATTGAATATTATCATACCAACCTGTTGTGCCAATTACTATGTTTTTTTTACATAAGATAGCATGTTTGATATGTGATTCTACTTCTGATGGAAATGAAAAATCTATCAATACATCACAGTTTGGCGACATATCAGCAAGAAATAGTTTATCAGAAGTATATATTGCCGTAATTTCATGGGTAGTTTCAAGAACCAATTTCTCTATTTCTTTACCCATTTTTCCATAACCAATCAAACCTATTTTCATATAACACAATGAATTTTAACAATTTACATAAAGAGTGGTTGTCTAAACCACGAATAGTTCTGGGTATGATGAGTGGCACTTCTTTAGACGGAATAGATATTTGTGCCAGCTGTTTTTCTGTCTCTCAAAACGGTAAACACCAATTTGAATTGTTTCATTGGAAAACATATCCTATGGATCAGGAATTAAGAGAGAACATCAAACAATGTATTCAACATGAAATTTCAATCAAAGATATTTCTTTTCTGCAAAAAGAGATTACACATGCTCATGCCAATATAGTTAATCAATATCTTGATGAATTCTCTCTCGATAGAAATTCTATTGATTTATTAAGTGTACATGGACAAACCGTTTGGCATTCTCCACCAAGTGAAAATAATAGTTATTCAGGACACACCTATCAATTAATTTCTATACCTGCACTTTCTGCTTTAACTCAAATCTGTTCTATCGGTGATTTTAGATCAGCGGATATAGCTCTTGGAGGCCAAGGTGCACCTTTGGTACCGATTTTTGACAAAGAGTTTTTATGTGATAGCGAAGTAGATACTATAGCAATTAATATTGGTGGAATGGCTAATATGACTATAATTCCTGCCGATTCAACATTGCAATTATCAGCTTTTGATACAGGCCCCGGTAATATTCTAATAGATGAAGCAATGATATCTTTTTTTGGGAAAAAATATGATACGAATGGATCATTTGCTAAAGCTGGTCGTAGAATAAACAGATTATGGGATAATCTCTGTGAATTGGAATTTATCACAGAAAAGCCACCAAAATCTACAGGAAGAGAGTTTTTCAACAAACAATTATTACAAGATATTTTAGAAGTTTCTTTTGTTAATACATTTCCTGGTGAAGATATAATAAGAACATTAACTGATTATACAGCATGGAGTATAGCGGAAAATATTAGATTGTTTGGTCCCCATAAAGCAAGGGTTTTGATTACTGGAGGCGGAGCACATAATCCTGTTTTGGTACAAGAATTAAAAAACCAATTACCAGATTTTTCTTTCTATACTTCAGAAGAATTAGGGATACCAGCAGATGCAAAAGAAGCACTTTGTTTTGCTTATTTGGGTTGGAGATCATTAGCTGGATTACCTGGATCTTTAAAAGAAGCAACAGGAATTTCAAAACCTCAAATTTTAGGTTCTATTGCTTTTTCTTAACAACCTGTATCTGAATGAATTTTATTCACTCTGTTTGTATGACGTCCACCTTCAAATTCAGTATGTAGAAATACATGTACTATGGCTATAGCCTTTTCTTTATCAACTAATCGTTCGCCTATAGTTAATACATTCACATCATTATGTTGTCTAGCTAAAAATGCCATTTCTTCTGTTAAACAATTAGCAGCTCTAATTCCTTGGATTTTATTTGCTGTTATAGATACACCAATACCACTTCCACAAATGATAATTGCTTTATCTGCTTTTCCTTCTGAAACCAAAACAGAAGCAGCTTTTGCATAATCAGGATAATCTACAGAGACTAATGAAAATGTACCTACATCTATAATAGTATATCCAGCCTTTTGTAAGTAGTCTGCAATTTCTGTTTTTCTTGTAAAACCAGCATGATCTGATCCAATAGCAATTGTCATTATGTAAACCTATGATATAAAATAAGTTATAGAGTTTTTATTTATACACATTTTTATCCACTTAAGGTATAAAATTGTGGAAAAGCATTATTTGAGTGTTGGATATTGTGAATATAATGTATGGTGTTTTTGTTTTATCAACATGGGTGTTAATTATAGACAACTTAATCAACATATTTTCCACAACAAAAAAGACATTAAAACTTTGTTTAAATTAAGAGTTTAAGAAGAAAAAAATTGATTACCCACAGGCTTTTCCACTTTTCCACAAGATATATTACTATATGTATTATCTAAATAAAAATATATAAGATATATAAGAGGGATTATATGTGGATTTCTGGGATAAGAGGAAATCGTGCTTCGCAAAAGAATAAAATTCTTCCAGAATGTATATGTATTTCAGGAAAATTCGCAGACACAGAATTTCTGGCACCTTCACGAATACTCAGTTCTAACACTTCTTTTTGAAGATTCCATGTTAATCCATTTGTTGTAATCAAAGCAGAAGGTGAAGGAATTAGCGAAATAATTTCACCAATCTTTGCTGATGAAAAAATAAAACTCTGATCAAAAGGAATACCAATTCGATTATGTAGATCGGCTATAATAATACTAGAAAAACGAGAAAACAGTTTCCATAAAACACTTACATTATTTAATGTATGTTCTAAATCTCCACCTTGAAATCCAACAATTAAGATATGTCTGAACTGATTTTTTAAAGCATATATCAAGGATTTTTCGAAATCATTGATTTCTTGATTTATTTCTTTAATAACAGTTGTAGTAGAGAAATCTGGTAATAAAGAAGGAGTAAAAGAGTCTAAATCTCCAATGATAACAGAAGGTATAATTCCCTGTAATAAAAGGGTATTAGCAGCACCATCGGCCGCAATAATAGGACAATCTGGAAAAAACGTATAAAAATCTGCATTTGGTAAAGTACCATTCAAACATATGATAGCAGATGGCAAAGATTCTGAAAAATGTATATGCATCATATTAAAAAAAATATATATGGTGTATCATTAGATTCTATCGAGCTTCTAAGGGGCATTAATTGAAAAGATTATGTTAAATTTGCTGAATTATTATACACAGCATTATATACTTTGAGATAGACAGGAAATATATGTCATTAGTACCAAATAAAATATCTTTCTCAGATATTCCATATACCAGACCAGATATGGAGAGTTTAAAATTAAAATATTCTGAATTACAAAAAGACTTTAATCAAGCAAAATCTGCTGAACAACAATTAGATATTCTAGATTCATGGAATGAATTAAGGATGCAATTAGGTACTTTATCTAGTTATGCAAATGTTCGTTTGACACAAAATGTAAAAGATGAATGGGCTATAACAGAAAAAGAATTTTTAGATCAACACTCACCGACTATTAGTGAATGGAATACAGAATTTACAAAAGCGATTGTTAATTCTGAATTTAGAAAAGAAATAGAAAAAGTTTGGGGATCTCTATTTCTGGAAAAAATCGAATTGGGTTTACAAACATTCAAACCTGAAATCAAAGAAGATATGATTGAAGAGTCTGAACAAACCAAAAAATATTCAGAAATTTTGGCTTCAGCTCAAATCGAATTTGATGGGAAGATTCATAATATCTCTTCATTATCACCTATCATATTATCTCCAGATAGAGAAACTAGAAAAAGAGCACAACAAAAACTATATAGTTTTATTGGTGAAAAAGCAGAATCCCTAGATACTATATATGATTCTCTTGTTAAAATAAGAACCAAAACAGCAAAAAAACTAGGTTTTGATAATTATACAGAATTAGCATATAAAGAGCTTGGAAGAACAGAATATACAAGAAATGAAGTAGCAGTATTTAGAAAACAAATTCTTGAAGTTATAGTACCATTAGTACATAGATTTAAGAAAGAGCAAGCAGAAAGATTAGGTCTTTCTGAATTGTTTTTTCATGATGAAAATTTATTGTTTGCTGATGGAAATCCTAAAGCACAAGGAGATCCAGATTGGATTATTGAAAGAGCATCTGAAATGTATAAAGAATTATCTCCAGAAACAGATAGCTTTTTTACGATGATGCGCGAGCAAGGTTTGATGGATTTGGTAAATAGACCAAATAAATCACCTGGAGGATATTGCACAAGCTTTGCTTCTTATGGTATACCATTTATATTTTCAAATTTTAATGGTACTACCCATGATATAGAAGTATTAACTCATGAGGCAGGGCATGCCTTACAGAGTTTTATGAGCAGAATACATAAACCTGTTGAATATCGTTGGCCTTCTTATGAAGCATGTGAAATACATTCAATGAGTATGGAATATATTACATGGCCTTGGATGGAGAATTTCTTTGGTCCAGACACAGATAAATTTAAATATTATCATATAGTAAAATCTTTAATATTTCTTCCATATGCATGTGCTGTAGATGAGTTTCAACACTGGATTTATGATAATCCAGAAGCTAAGCCACAACAAAGATTAGAAAACTGGATTTCCATGGAGCAGAAGTATTTACCATGGAGAAAATATGATGATAATCCAGTTGCAAGCCAAGGTAGGGTTTGGCAATTACAAGCTCATATATATAAAACACCATTTTACTATATAGATTATGCCTTAGCACAAATTTGTGCTTTACAATTCTGGGTAAAATCTAGAGAAAATCAAAAAGAAGCAATGAAAGATTATTTACATATCTGTGAAATTGGCGGAAGTAAAACCTTTTTAGAGATAGTAAAAGAAGGAAATTTACAATCCCCATTTAAAGAAGGAACAGTTGCGGATATTGTAAAAGTAGCAGATACTTGGATAAAAGAAAGAACACCAATGTTTATCAAACATTAACTGTAAACAATTAAAGAGAATAAATATGAATGTAGAATTTGAACAAATCAGTTTTGAAAATAAAAGAAAATCATCTGAAGAATTGTCTGTTATAGCTAGAGAAATCAGAAGAGATATCATAAAAATGCTAGTAACTGCAGGATCTGGACATAGTGGAGGCCCTTTAGGTTCATCTGATATTTTTACTACTCTGTACTTTAATGGAAATATGGACTTTGATATTCATAATCCATTCTATGAACATAGAGATCGTTTTGTTCTAAGCGCTGGACATATGTGTCCTGTTTTATATGCTACCCTAGCAAATGCAGGTATGTTTCCTAAAGCAGAATTAGCAACGTTAAGAAAATACAATACTCGTTTACAAGGACATCCAGGAAGAGATATGGGTTTACCAGGAATTGAAACGTCTTCTGGATCTTTAGGACAAGGTATTTCAATAGCTGTTGGAATGGCTATGAGTGATAAATTATTAGATAAAACAGAAAAAAAAGTGTACTGCTTAACCGGTGATGGAGAATTACAAGAAGGATCTATCTGGGAAGCTGCTATGAGTGCCTACCATTTTAAGCTAGATAATTTTTGCTGGATAATAGATAATAATGATTGTCAAATAGATGGTAGACTAAAAGATGTAATGGATGTATATCCAATAGATGAAAAGTGTAGAGCTTTTGGTTTTGA
>Ga0192647_101839_pt1 | contig 13559 bp, 13 predicted proteins | sample LauGreFa1BDMLBSN_2_FD_133046 | JGI IMG/M metagenome (GOLD analysis project Ga0192647, IMG submission 133046) | Freshwater lake microbial communities from Lake Michigan, USA - Fa13.BD.MLB.SN - reassembly | ecosystem: Environmental > Aquatic > Freshwater > Lake | place: Lake Michigan, USA...
AGTGATGTAGAGCACAAGAAGCGTTATCGCAATAGAGGAAGTTTTTACAGAAACTCATTTTAAAAGACCTAAGACTCCTTACGTTCTTAGGTGAAAGTAAAAAGAAAAGAGAAAATCAAAATTTAGTAGTTTATAATAAAATTAATACAAATTAAGGATTACCTAAGGCATTATAATAACAAAGGTCATTATTAATATAAATATGTTTATTTTTATTATTATTATATAATTCTTGAAAATAATATCCATCAGCACCATATTCTTTAATATTCCATCTTAAATGTTTATTAATTTTAAAATCAAAAATAATCATAGCAGTATCAATATGATTAAGAGAGATATTATTACCTAAAATTCTATTAAATTGATTAAAAGAATAAATTTTATCATCATCTAAAAAATTAACAATACTATATAAATCTAAATTAATAATATTATCATCATCAAGGAAATATACAAAGGTATCTTTATTATTTTCGAGTAAATAATCAAGTGCGAAATTTCTTTGTGAATTACCGACACAACTTGAAGGATTTTTATGAATAAATTCTTTAATTTTATCTCTATAATTTTTAAAAATATTAAAATTTTCAGGAATAATATTACCATCATAAACAATAATCCATTCATCAATATAATTAAAATTCATATATTTAGCAATTGTAGTAAGTAAATGAGGTCTAGAACAAGGTGTAATAACAGATAATTTTTTATTATTTTTAAAAATAGGTTCATCACCGGCTTTAATTAAAATAAATAATTTATCATTATTTGAATTAGTTGAAATTTTATTAACATGATCTAATGTAATAAAAAAATAATTTTGAAATTCAGTATTTATTAATTCTTGTAAATTATTGATATAATCATTTTCATTATTATTAATAAATATATCTTCAATTATAAGAATTCCTCCAGGTTTTAAATATTTATAAGAATTTTTAATAATTCGTAATTGATCATTTATATCATGTGTAGTATCATCTATTATTATATCATATAATATATTATATTTACCTAATTCATGTATAATTGATTTTTCATCTTTAATATCTATATAGGATAAATTAACATTATTAATATTTTTATTTTTACAAATGTTAATAAAATCATAATTATTATCGAATCCATGTATTATAGAATTTGGGAAATATTCATTCCACATTTGTAAAGAAGCACCATTTAAAATACCTAATTCAGCAATATTAAGTTTTTCAAATCTTTTATTTTTAAATATAGAATGATAAAATAATGTATATGGATGACAATGATTATTATCATTTCTATTACTTCTTTGTGAAGATTTATCAGTATCATATTTATTTCCAATATCGCATAATATTGAAGAACAATTATTATAATTAATATTAAAACTTTTAATCATATTATAATAAAATTATTAATTAATAAACGACAAAAAAACACATCCATTTTTTTGTCTCCCCCGAACTATCTCTTAATTAACATTCATCTGCCCAAATCAGTTTCTTACCATTCTTGATATCAAGAATGTCAGATTCAATTTTGACAAATTTTTGTTGTTTAGAGAAAGCTTTCTTAAGTTTCTTCCGTCCATCTAAGACATACCAATGATTAAACTTACAATCCGTAGTGTTGTGAAAACACATATCACCAAAATGACACATGGGAACATCAGGTTTTTGTTCAGCAAGATAAGGTGTAAGTTCAAGATTCATAGAGGTCCTTAAATTAGCGAGGCGTATACGTTCATCGACAGAATAGCGTTTAAAGTGATGTAGATCACAGGAAGCATTATTACAATAGAGGAAATTTTTACAGAAACTCATTTTTAAAAGACCTAAGACTCCTTACGTTCTTAGGTGAAAGTAAAAAGAAAAGGGAAAATCAAAATTTAATAGTTTAGATTAAAATTAATACAAATTACTAAAAAATGATTAATATTTGTTATAAAAAAATAAAATGTTTAAATGTAATATATTACAAGAAAATGTATCAATAGATAAAATAGAAAAATGGGAGAAAAGATTAAGAACAACAATATTAAATGGTTTACAAAAAAAGATGTTAAAAAGATATGAGATAGAAACAATAGAGGAATATATAAAATTAATAAAGGATAATATAAATAATGAGGATATATTAGATGATATAAATAGGAGATATTTAATAAATAAATCGAAGGAAATAGAGGAGGAAAATAGGATAGAGGATGAAAGAATAAAACGAGTAATGAGTGAAAGTATAAGAAGAAGTAATAGTGATGTGAAGATAAGAATGTTAGGAGATAAAGATGAGAAGAGAGCAGTAGAATTATATTTAGAATATAAAAAATATATGGGAGAGGAAACAGATAATATTATATTATTTGTTCAAGATTTTATAATAAAGAATATAATATTTGGGATATTTGAGAATAAAACGATGGCAGGAATAATAATTCTTCAATATTCAAGACAATTTAATATAGATAATTATGAAGAAAAGGTGAATACATTTTATATACAAGAGTTAGTAATAGACGAACAATTTAAGGGGAAGGGATATGGAAATTTATTAATAAACTATGCTATATTAAGATGTCCGAAGGATATGGATTATATAGCATATATGACAGAACCAACAAATCAACAAATGAGAAAAATAGGGGAAAAATATAAATTTATATTACAAAAAACGTCATCAGGGGATAAAAAACATACATTATTATATATAAGAGTAAATGATAGAATAGAAAGGTCATTATATACAAATTTATCATATAAATCTGGTTCTTAAAAATGATTAATAATAAATGGATTAGAGTGATTAATAATGAAACTATTTGAAGGGGGTGTAGTTAAAATAACATTAGATTGAATAAAGATAGATAAAATATTATTGAGGAATATATTAAAATTTGGTGGATTTTGATAGCATATTTTATTAATATCTTTAATAATTTTTAAGGATGAAAAACGGAAACCGGAATCGATAATTTTTTTAACATCTCTTGTAATATTTTTATTATCATTAGTGAAGGATGTTGTAAAAGAGAAGTCCCAAATAATCCATAAATAACCTAAATTTTTAAGATAGAAATCATTACCAAGAATAATATAATGATAATATCCGCCTTTTTTAATTTTATGATATAAAAAATTGCCAGCGTGTGTATCGTTATGAAAACCTTTAATAAATTTATAATAGAAAAATATGGAAATAATTATTTGAAATATGGAATTAAGATATTCATCATTTGTATAATTAAGTTTATTAAAAATTTTTAGATCACCATTAGCGAGTTCATTAAATAGAATACAAAATTCTTTTTTATTATTATTAAGATTATTGATAATAATTTCTGGTAATAAATCATTAATATAATAATTATTACACCATGTATAAGCATAAAAAATAGGGAAATGAGGACATTTATTATTAAAAACGGCATCATTTAGTATAGGCATAATAGAATATTCATTAATTTCACCAATATCCCATAGAAATAATTTTGCTGCGAATTTGAATAATTTATCATTTTTAAAAGTTCCATAATAAACAGAACCATATAAACTAGGTGAACCAATTTCATATTTAAGGATAATATCTTCACCTAATTTGAACATTAATTTATTATCAATAGTATAAGGTTGTAAACATTGTAGTCCTTTTTGTGTAGGGATATATTTATTAAATAATGAAATAATTTGATTACTATAATAAATTCTGTCATTAATATTAGCGGATACACGATTAATAAAAGGTAATAATTTAGGTTTTGCTGTATTAATAATAAATTTTTGAATTTTTTTGATAGCTTTAGTTTTAGTAGTAAATGTAGATGAAGATTTTTTATTAATAAAAGGAGGAGTTTCCCAAGGGGAGAATGAGGAAGATTTTTTATTAATAAAAGGAGGAGTTTCCCAAGGGGAGAATGAGGAAGATTTTTTATTAAGGAATGTAGGAGTTTCCCAAGGGGAGAATGAGGAAGATTTTTTCATATTCTATTTAAATATAAAAAATATAATTATAGAGTTATGGATAATTGATGTGTTATATAAGGAGAAATAATAAAATAATATAAAAAAAGGTAATAATGAAAAATTTGGTAATAATAACATCAATAATAGAGATACCAGATAGACCATTAAGTTATTCAAAGACGAGATCAGTATTTACGAAAGACGAAAGATTTAATCAAACAAAGAATACAATAAAAACGATAAGGGAGAGGATACCGGATGTATCAATATTAATAGTAGAATGTAGTGAATTCAAGGATAATAATGATTATAAAAGATATTTGATAGAGAATAGTGATTATTTTATAAATTTATGGGAAAGGGATGAATTACATGAATTAATATTTGGAATATCAAAGTCATTAGGGGAGGGTGTGATGACAATAGAAACAATAAGATATATAATAAAAAATAAATTAGAATATGATAATTATTATAAGATAAGTGGTAGATATTATATAAATGATAAATTTAGTTATGATGATTTTAAAGAAGATTTATCTATATTTACAAAACCAAAGGAGCATGAAAATATAGTGAATACAACATTATATAAGATAATAGGAAGTGATTTATTAAAATTACATAATTATTTGATAAGTAAAATATATGAGATGAGTGAATGTATTCAATATGAAATATTGATATATAATTTTATGAGAACATTAGGAGATTATAAATTAATAGAAGATTATAAGGGTATAAGTGGATTAATATCAGTAGATGGTTCAAAGTTAAATATATAGAATTAATAAATATATTAATGAGATAATGATAGAGAATAATTAATATAAATAGTTATAAAAAAAATAAGTTTGTAAAATATAAGATGTATAAAAGTAAAAAAATATTATCTGAATATTCAGATGATTCAGATGATTCAGATGATTCAGATGATTCAGATGAGGAAGAATATTCAGAATCATTACAAAGTGAGAGAATAATAAATTATAATAAAGAAAAAACAGAGGAGGAGATATTAACAAAAAAGTATTATCCATTGAATCATGAAATAAATAAAATAAATGTAGAGGAATTTATAAATGCGAGTGATTTAAATGTAAGACCGATAATAAGGAAAATAATAGATAATACATTACATATATCATTTGAAGAGTTTTTATTAGCTTTTAATGATACAATAAAACAATTTTTAAAATTAAGGGAAAGGATAAATAATATAGATAGAACGATATTTATTTATTTAGATACATCAGATAGTAAATATAAACAAAAATCAAATTATTGGCTATATACATTATTAATATCAAATGTAGATAATATAAAATTTAAATTAATTAAATATTTAGATGATTTTGAAATTAGGAACGATGATATATTAATATTATTAGATGATGCTATATATTCTGGGAATCAAATGGCGGCAACAATAAAAAATATGAAAAATAATTTAAATTTAAGATTAAATATTTGTGTATTAGTACCTTATATAACATCAAAAGGTTTAGAATTAATAAAATTAACAAAACAATATAATTCATCATTAACTAATTGTAGTATATTAATATATAATCATAAGGTAATAACTGATAATATAAATAATATATTAAGCCATGAAGAGATAGAATTAATGAATTCTTATTATACAAATATGAATAATTTTAATAATAAATATTTATTTTATTTTGATCATAAATTGGCAGATGTAGTATCAACAATACCTATATTTTATAGTGGATTAGTTCCGAATAGAATAAATAAAAACATACTTATGGATAAAGGGGATAAGAGTAAATTATTATTTATACCATTTATAAATAATTGTGAAAATGTAAGAAATTTGAATAATTTAGTACCGAAATGTCCATATCCTCAATATAAAACTGAGGGATTTTTAAAATTAATAAAACATATAAAATTAAATAAAAAGGATGTAAAAGCGAATTCTGAACCAATAAATAGAAGGACAACAATAAAAATATCAAAAAGAAAAGCATTATCAAGTCCAAAAGATAAATTATTAAAAATGGTAAGAACAAGTAGTAATAGAGGATTATTAATAAATAGTTCAAATAGTTCAAGTAGTTTAAATAGTTCAAGTAGTATTAATAATTCTAATATAAGTATAAATTCGCTAGTAGAATTTTATAATACGTTAGAATTAATATATAAAAATGCTATAAAATTTTATAATAATTCTGCGTTTGAGATATATACAAATATAATTGATAGTTATATAGAGGATAAGAATGATACAATAGATATATTAATATATAAATTAATAAATGTGATAAATGAGATGTTAAATAACAAAATATTAATGGAGTATTTGGAGGGTACATTAATACCACATTATATTTATAATATTAAGATTAAATTAGATAATATAACAAGTAAAATTAATATAAAAGATATTGATAAATTGATAATAGATATAAATATAAAGGAGGAGATAATAGGTATAATTACAGATTTACAAAATTTAATAAATTTTAAGTATAGTAGTTATGGTATACTTAAAATAAATACGAATGATTTTATAATTCATAAATTTATTAAACCAAAGGCACAAATAATATGTGAAATACTTTTAGATAATATAATAACAAATTATTCAGATAAGATATATATAAAAGATTTATATAATAATATAATAAAAAATTATAATAAAACATTAAATATAGATATACGTATAACAAATTTATTAAAGATAGTTAATAAATTATTAAGTGATGAAATATTTATGAATTATATAAGTAATAAGAAATATATTATATCATATTTAAAGTTAATAAGAGATATATTGACTTATAAACAGAAGATTAAAAATATTGGAATATTACTGATAAAGTTAGAGAATATATCGAATATAATAAATAAATCTCAATTTATTGTATATGATTTAATAAATAGTGAATTTAAAAGTATTAAAAATGAGTTATTTCCTAATTTATTAAATTTGAATAAAAATACATTAGAAATAGGGAATGAATTAAAGAGATATTTAGAAAATTCTAATACAACTACAAAAACAAATACATTTAATTATTCATATAATATAATAATAGATTCATTTATAGATTATTTAGTTAATAATATAGTGAGTGTTGAAGATAAATTATTAGTAGGTAGATTTATGACATTAAAGGATATAAATATATTAACAGCGAAATATATAAATGGAAATAGAGAAGCTATAGAAAGGATAAATAAATTAAAAAAAATATTACCGAAGGATTTAACAATAGATAAATTAAATAAATATTTAATGATGAATAATATAAATAGTTATAATTATACACATAATATAAATAATTTTTTAAAATATCGTTTAGTAAATACACAAACACAAACATTTAAATTATCGGCAGGAAAAAATGTTAGAAAACTTAAAAAATATAATTAGTAATGTTTATATAGATTACCTAATATCATATTTAATATAATATTATCACAAATATTATTTTTTTTATATTTAATAAAAATATCAATTATATTATTTTTTAATTTAATTAATATCAAATAATTAAATTCATCATTAATCATATCATTAATAGTAAATTTAAAATTGATTAAAAATGTATCATTATTTTTAATTAGATATAAATTGTTATATTTATAATCATTCATATTTGAATATGTATTATATTTATAACAAATACCATTATCATATTTATATATTCTTAGATGATTTTGATTAATATTATTTTTTTCAGCTAATATTTTATCTAAAGATAATAATTTATGAATATCTTCTTTAATTTTTGGTTTTATTAATAAAGAATAATGATATATATATGCTGATATTTCAACAATAATTGCTATAATTAGTAAAATTTTTTTAAACATATATTAAAAAATGATTTTAATTTTAATTTAATTTATAAAAATGTTAAAAATAAATAGTTCATATTTATTATTAGGTGTATATCATTATGGAATAATTTATTGTGGTTCATATAATAAAATAAATGATAAGGAAATAATAACATCAATTAATACAGGTGAACAATTTTATAATATTCGAGATTTCTTTATAAGTGTAAAGGGTTTAAATGATGATTATGAATTATTAAATTGTTTATATTTTGATGAAGATTATAATAATTGGCTTCCGATAATGTATCTTTCAAATAATACTTAAAGATAGAATAATAAAATAATTTAATGAAAATTCTTATTTTTGGTTCTAAAGGTTGGATTGGTTCTATTTTTATAGAATATTTAAAAAACAATAATATTAATTTTATAGAAACTAATGTTAGAGCGGATAATGATATATTAGTTAATGATATTGTATTAGCTCATAGTCCAACACATATTATTAGTTTTATAGGAAGAACATATGGTGATAATATTAATTCGATAGATTATTTGGAACAAGATGATAAATTACCGATAAATATTAGAGATAATCTTTTCGCACCATTAGTATTAGCTAATATTGCTAATAAATATAAAATACATTATACATATATTGGGACAGGTTGTATATTTAATAATGATACGACGGATAAAAACCATTATTTATATAATGAGAATGATAATCCTGATTTTTTTGGTTCATCATATTCAATAGTAAAAGGTTTTACAGATAGATTAATGAGATTACAAAATAATACATTAAATTTAAGGATTAGAATGCCAATAACAGATTATCATCATCCTCGTAATTTTATTACAAAAATTATTAATTATCCAAATATTTGTTCGATACCGAATTCGATGACAATTATTCCAGATTTTATACCGATTATATATGATTTAGTTAAGAATAAAAATACAGGTACATATAATTTAGTTAATTCAGATATTATTTCGCATGATGAAATTCTTAATATGTATAAGGAGATAATAAATCCATTACATACATGGAAAAATATATCAATAGAGGAACAAAATAAATTACTTAAATCTAAAAGGACAAATAATCATTTAGATAATTCTAAAATAATAGCTTTATATCCAAATATACCTGATATTAAAACATCAATAAGGAGTTGTTTAATTAGAATGAAAGAAAAATGATTAATAAATATAGAATGGTTAAACAAAAGAGATTAAAACCTTGTAATGAAAATCAAATTAGAAATCCGAAATCTTTAAGATGTGTTAATAAGAATGGTAAATTGGGGAAACTTATAATAGCTTTATTAGGTCTTAAAAGTCCTAATAATATAAATATAGCTTCACAAGATAAAACAAAATTATCAATAAGTCCTAGTTATATATCAACATCTAAAATACCAATTAATAATTTTACATCTAAAAAACCTTCATTAATAAAGATTATACCATCAAAATCAAAAACAAAATCATCAATACAAATAACACCATCAGAATCAAAATCATCAATACAAATAACACCATCAAAAACAAAATCATCGATACAAATAACACCATCAGAATCAAAATCATCAATACAAATAACACCATCGATATCATCAAAATCATTAAAAAAGACGGAACAATTACAAAATTTAATAGAAACACTAAAAAAGGAGGTTAAAACATCTCCGATATTATCTCCTATAAAAAACAAAACATATAAAACATTTAAACCAACATTAGAATTAATTAAGGAAAAAATATCAATTAATTCTTCAGAAAAGAAACATTTAGCGGCAAAAATAATTCAAAGAAATTTTAAGAGATTTATTACACCATTTATAAATAGAGTAAGTTCAAATATATTTGATAGAATAATTTATTATAAAAAACTAATGTCAAATCTTAATATAACATTTAGTCAGAATAAGTATTGTATTAGATTATATAAAATTGATAATGATAATAATCCAATATTTAAAATTTATAGAACATCGATTGTTTTAAAGAATAAAATAGGAACAGATACAATAAATGGTGTTGTTTATTTATGTTCAATATTAGATAGACATAAAAGACTTTTTAAATTTTCAGCAAAAATAATATTAAATAATGATAAATCGAATCAAGAGATATCAATATTATCTAAATTATCAAATAGTATATTATCAAATAAATGTCCTCATTTTCCAATACTTTATACAAATTTAAAATGTGATAGATTTAGTGATATAGATACGAATACATATAATTATAAAATGGATGATTTAAGTCATTATCCGCGTATAATTCGTTTAAATCCGAATGGTTCATTTAATACAATTTTAAGTGAGTTAGCAAATGGTAATTTAAAAATGTATATAAATGATAATACAATAATTGGAAATGAATATCAAGTTAATGCTTTAGTTCAAATATTATTATCAATAATGTTTTTTTATAAAGAAGTTAAAAGTTTTCATAATGATGCTAGTTCAGCTAATTTTTTATATCATAAAATAAAACCGGGTGGATATTTTCATTATAAGATATTAGAAAGGGATTATTATGTTGAAAATATTGGTTATTTATGGGTAATATGGGATTTTAGTGAAACGATAACATTTAGTGATGCTAAACTTAAAAATGTGAGGGTAAATAATGATTTTAATAATATAATAAATACATTTGTTTCACATACATTAAATACAAAAATAAATAGTAAAACTAAATTTGCGATTTCACAATTATTTAGTATAATTAAATATGCTGATTTAACATATACTCAAGATGGTATGATAAGATTAGTTCATGCTATAATGAATAATTTTAAATCAAATGGTTTTATAAAAACATCAATATCGCCTAATCATATAATTAATAGACATCCTTATATTATTAAATCGATAGATTTATAATTATTCCTTATTATTTATTAGAATTAATAATAATGAAATATTGTAAAGAAGGGTATACAATAAATCCAATAAATAATAGATGTGTTAATAATAAAAATACACCAATAGTTCCTGATGAAATTAAGAAAGATGTTTATAAATTAGGTAAAAAATTTATAAATAAAAAGGAATTAAAAAAACTTATTTATCCATTTATTAATCGTGTTTCAGCGGATACAAATAATAGAATTAAATATTATAATAATATTAAACAATATTTTAAATTTAAAAATTTTGATAATAAATGTTTAAGATTTTATAAATATAATAATGAAGGTAAACCTATATATAGAGTTGGTAATTCATTAATATTAAAAAATAGAATAGGGTCGGATAGTGTTCATGGGATAGTATTTTTATCTAATTTTAGAGATAAATATTTAAATTTATATAAATTTGCTTCTAAAATAGTTGTATATAATGATAAAGTTAGGAAGGAATTAAATATATTATCTAAATTATCAAAATTAACTTTAGAAAATAAATGTCCACATTTTCCAATTCTTTATTATGTATTATCATGTAATGATTTTAGAACTTTTGATAAAAGTTCATTTATAAATTCAGGAACAAAAGTAATTCAGGATTTATCTATGTTTCCGAATGTTATTCAAAAAAATTATAATTCCAGATTTATATTAACATTAAATGAATTAGCAAATGGAGATCTCAAAATGTTCATGAATAATAATATAAATTATAGTTATAAAATATATTATAATGCTTTTGTTCAAATATTTTTATCACTTATATTTTTTTATCAATATATAAATGCTTTTCATAATGACGCACATTGGGGAAATTTTTTGTTTCATCGTATTAAATCGAAGGGTTATTTTAATTATAAAATATTTGGAGAAGATTATTATCTTAAGAATTTAGGTTATTTATGGATAATATGGGATTATGAATTATCGATTCCATTCAATTCATTATCAAATGATAATATTAATCCTGCTATAGATATATATAGAATTATTAACGCATTTATACCTGAAAAATATAATGGTTGGGTTCCTGATAAAAATTATAAATTACCGAATGAATATGCCCTTACATTTGTGAATATAAAAAGTAAATTAAAAAATTACAAAGATATAAATTATCTTATTTCATATTTATTGATTACATTAAAAAATCTTAATATTATTCAAAATAAAAAACCGAAAAATAGTCTAATAATAAATAAAACTCCATTTATAATTAACAAATTACCCCATTTTTCATAAATATACCACCTTCAATATCATCAGATATACATCCTTCAACTATTTTTTTAACATATTCAATTACAATACCTGATAACTCATTTGATGCTTTATCAGGAACTTGACAAGGAATATTAGGTACACAATATATACTAGCATTTTTATATTTAATTATAGGATTATCAATTGTTGTTGCTATAGATTGACTTGTTATTCCTCCTTGGTCAATAGCAACATCCATAATAATAGACCTTTCAGGGACTAATGATAATAATCTATCACTTATAATCATAGATGCTTTAGCACCAAATCTATAAACTGAACCAATTATAATTGTTGAAATAGTCATTATTTCATCAATAGAATGTGTATATATTTCAAAATAATTATCATTAATTTCATTAAATTCTCTTAATTTATTTTCATCTATATCCATTAAAATAATTCTTTCATATCCTAACATTCTAGCCATTATTGCTGATGCTTTTCCAACATTACCTAATCCTATAATTGTAATTATATCATTTTTATTACCTTTTGTATATTTATAAGCATACTTCATTGCTTCTTCTCCTGCTATTTTTGACATTGGAGCTAATATTGGATATATACCATTATCTAATTGTATCATTTCATATGCTATACAAGTTGCTTTTGCTTTCATCATAGCATCAAGTAATGTTAAATTACTTGCGAAATGAAAAAAGGTAAATATAATTTGACCTTCTTTTATCATATCATATTCAGATATCTGTGGTTCTTTAACTTTAACAATGATATCACTATTATTATATATATCAATTGCTGATTTTAATATTATAGCACCACATTTAATATAATCATCATCGCTATATCCGGCATTTTTGCCAGCACCACTTTCTATTATAATTTTAATATTTAAGGAATTTAATTTTTGAATATCATTAGGAATTAAAGATACTCTAGATTCATTATTTTTAATTTCTTTAGGTATACCAATTGTTTTAATATTCATCATTTATAAAAATATTTATTAAAACTTTAAATATTTAATTAAGGAAAAGATTTTTATTAGTTTGTAGATAAGTTAATGCTTCTTTAATTTTAGTATAAATATTATAAATATTATTAGTATTATTAGTATTATTATTAATAAAATTAGATTTAATAAATATTAGATCATTTAAGATATAAGTAAATATTTGGCGAGATTGTTGATTAATAGTTTTATTATTAGTTAAAAAATCTTCAAAATATAAAATTAATTGTGTTAAAAAATTTGAAATAGTTAAATAATTAATTTTTTCTTTAATATTAGGATTATAAGTAATAGCATAATCAGTAGTATAATTCATTATTTAATATATATTGATATAATAAATAAAAAATGAAAAAATTAAAAAAATAGTAATAATTAGCTGATAAAATATGATAAAAGAATTTATTTATTTATCATTAATAGGATATATTAGTTATATATATAATTTATATATATATCCGATAGTAATAAAGATAATAAGTGAACATATATATAATAATTTAATAATATTTATGATAATAATAATACAAATAGATAATATAATAATATATAATGATTTAAAAGAAAAAAAGGAGATAATAAATGATAATGAAAATATCTATGATAGGAATATGAAAATGATAAT
>Ga0192647_101850_pt1 | contig 13498 bp, 12 predicted proteins | sample LauGreFa1BDMLBSN_2_FD_133046 | JGI IMG/M metagenome (GOLD analysis project Ga0192647, IMG submission 133046) | Freshwater lake microbial communities from Lake Michigan, USA - Fa13.BD.MLB.SN - reassembly | ecosystem: Environmental > Aquatic > Freshwater > Lake | place: Lake Michigan, USA...
GGAAATGGTTCTACCCCACACATTGGCGCAGAAATGCTCAAGAACATGGCTGGCATTTTTGCCTTGCACATTCCCTATCGCGGTTCTGCCCCTGCATTGCAAGACCTGTTGGCCGGCAATATTGATTTCTTCATGGATCCAGGCATTGCCACACCTCATATTCGTTCGGGAGCATTGCGACTCCTTGCCGTTGGCAGCACCAAGCGATCTTTCCTTTATCCCGACACCCCCACGCTGGCTGAGCTGGGCTTGAAAGGATACGACGGTGGCTCTACGCACAGCTTTTATGCGCCAGCTGGCACCCCACAGGCTGTGATTGACCGCTTGAACAGCGAGATCAACCGCATCTTGGTCACTCCCGCTGTGACGCAAACCATTCGCGGTTTGGGTGCTGAGCCCACACCCATGTCACCAGCTCAACTGACTGCTCTTAACGCCGCCGATACAGCGCGCTTTGCAAACATCATCAAGCAGCAGGGTATTCGGGCTGAATAAAGCTGATGGGGTTTTAAATTAGGCACCTCCCACCCTGGCTCAAACCATGGTGGGAAGTGCTTAACCCGATAGGTGCGTTTTGAGAAACTGTTCGCGCCACCATAAATGCAACAGTTTCAAAAATGCCAGCGTTCCAAGCAACGCGAAGGCAAATTTTGTGGCCATAGGTCCTTGTACTGGACTCAGAATTCCTACCCACAACAGCAACGCAGGGCCAAGTAAAAGTGCCAAGCATTTTGCCAGCCAAGGTAAAGCTATTTCAACAGTCTCATTTCTAAATCGTGGCCTGCTGCAATGCAATGCCCAGGCCAATGAAGGCAATAGCATTGCCAAAACTTCAAAAGCAAATCCATCACCTAAAAGTGCAACAGCCCCGAACGAGAGCAACGCTAGGCACACAGGAAAGATGAGTGCGTAGGAAGAGTAGGTAAATTTTGTAGAAAGAATCAGGTAGGACGCCAGTGTGGGCAACCCAGCCATCAAACTCAAATGGATCATCACCATTTGATCGGTTTGCAAATCCATTGCGACACACCAAGCATTGTTCAACCACAAACTACCCATCATCAAACCCATGGCAGATGGAACCAAAAGGCTTTGAAAGCTTGTTCTAATGCCGTGACAGTTTTGTTTTCGTTCTGAGTTGAACCGATCGTTTAAGTACAACAAAAAAGAGCACATCGCCAATAAAACGATGGCCACTAAATGAGCTATTGAAAAGGTATCAGATGTTTGCCATGCAAAAATCGCCAAAGCTGCAGCAACAACAGGATGCCAAGCTATTTTGCCAAGTTGAAAGGTGCTTCTTCGCGTTCGAGTCTCTATCAAAGCGATCCAAGCGCCCCAAACAACGGCCAGTACAAGGAGCCACTCTTGTGACAAAGAGCGTGACGCCATCAAGCCCCAAATCCAGACGCCCATTGCGGTGACTAAGCCAAGCAGGCCAAGCATCAATGAATGACATTGAAAGGCCCATGAACTTCCACGGCAAATGAGCCTAACTGCCCACCATACAACGACTGGCAATAGCCCACTGACAACGGGCGATCCAGACAACATTCCTTGTTCACCCATCCAGATCCAGCCAAATAAGACCACGGCCCAATGCGCAACTTCGCCTGCATGGACCAAAGTCATTGGCGCTTTGCGAGCGACAGGGTTGTGATCAAACATTGTCATAAGCGTGTAGCTGGTCTGAGCCAGTTGCGGCATGCACACTCACATTGAATGACACAATCACTCGATCGAGTTTTCCGTGATAAGGCATTGCTTGGTGCGCTAGCCATGATGGAAAAATGACCAACTGGCCCGGTACAGGATCGATGTCGAGGTGGGCGTTTTGCAAATAGGCATTGCCAAAGTCCATGGATGCACCGCCCAAACGGTTGAAGTACGGACCGTAAAAACGTGTGACGCCATTGGCTGCACCCAAGTTGGTGTCGGCTATACGTTTTTCAGGCGCGTCAACTTGCAAGCAGTAAACGCCCGACCAAGAGCAGTTGCCATGGGTATGTACATCGTGGTGGCTACCCTGACTTGAAATTTGAAACCAGATTCCTCGCATGGCAATCTTAAAACCGGGTTTTGCTTCAGTCCAAGCACCTTGGTTTGCCAGCACCACTGTTTTGCGCACACTGTCCACAATGAAGCGTACCAACTGTTCCCACTCTGAGAGGCGAATTCGATTGAGCAAATCGTCTCGACTTGCATAAAAGGCTTTTGAAGTATCTGCTTGCGGGTCGGTGGCGCGCATTGTTTGAAAGACGCGCACCAGCACTTCATTCACTGTTTCTGCTTGTGCGAATTGGTGCACACCGAGCGGAGTGCACCAAAGAGGGTGAAGAGGATCAGCTTGCAACATGCCGCATTGATTGAGATCAGGCTGTGATCATCAAATCGGCTGGCCACTTAAGCTGATGACCCGTGCGCGCAGCCAACGCAGCAATGTCTTCCAGTGTGTCTACATCGGTGCGATAACGGCTGTTGGTGCTAACCCAAGGGTGTACTTGACTGGCGTTAGCAGATTGCCATTGACGACAACCCACATTGGCCTCTCCTAACAGAATTTGCTCGCGCACTTCATTGCTGAAGATGACCGGATTGCCAGGCTGCCCATCGACGCTGGGCTGCACAACGTGCGTATCTTGAGGGCGTTTTTTGTAAGCACCAATGAGGTCGTTGATGTCCTGAGAGTTGATGAGGGGTTGGTCTGCCAAAGCAACCAACACGGCATCGAGTTTGGATGAAAGTGCTTGGAGCCCCAGTCGCAAAGATGAAACTTGACCCGCATCAGGGTTTGGGTTGCGTACCAAGGTAACTGGAAATTCTTTAACCGCTTCTTCAATTCGATCGGCGTAATGACCCAACACCACAACCACTTCGTCGACGCCTGCGCCCGAAAGTGCAATGAGCTGGCGACGAATTAAGGGCACACCACCCAATTCGAGCAAACTTTTAGGGCGGTGCCCCATTCGTGAGCCAGAACCCGCTGCCAGTAACACTGCACCAATAGTGACCCGGCTGTACAAACCCCCACCACCTTTAAGAATGCAACCCATGTTCAGCCTCCGCAGCAAGAAGATTTGACTGTTGTGGCCAATGCCACAGCAGTCGTTTCGATATTTTTTTGTTCACCGTCACAGCATGAGCTTGTTTGATTTGCAGATGTGTCAATGGCCGGGGGATCTAATTTTAAAGAAGTGGCAGGCACTGGCAGACGCCCCCGACTTGCAGCCACGACAGAAGTTAAAACCGACAAGGCAATTTCTTCTGGCGTCTGGGCACCAATGGATTCGCCAGCCGGCGCCACGATGCGCGCGACAGCTTCAGGATCTTCGCCACTGCTCAAAAGGGTGTTAAGCAGCACGCTGGCTTTTTTGGCGCTAGAGACAAACCACAAGCCTTGCGGTTGCAATGCCAGGGCAGCTTTCAGGCCCTGTAAATCACGGCGGCCTTGGGTGGCCACCACCACAAAAGGCGTTTCTGAAAGCTCTGCACCCACGATGCTGACATCGTCATTCGACAGCACCCGCTGAGCATCTGGAAAGTCAGTGGCCAATGCACCCTGCGCAATGACCGCTACACGCAAGCCTACCCGAGGTGCTAAGCCCACCAAAGCCCGCGCAACGGGCGAATCGCCCACCACAGTCAGGGTGGCGGAGGGGGTTATTGGATCGATGAACAACTCTAAGGTACCACCAGAATGGCAGGTCATACCAAACTCAAGCACATCACCCAGATCGCGCTCCGCGCTTTCGTCTGAGGGCGAAATGCGAATCTTGCGTGGTTGTCCATCCAGCAATGCACGTCGAACAGTTTTCACAACCGCTGGTTGTGCACAACCACCGCCAATCCAGCCATGTATTTGACCATCGCGCGTGACAACTGCTTTGTCACCAGCTTTGCCAGACGTGGGAGCTTGTGCGCTCAAAACTGTGACCAGCGCAAAAGGCTGATCAGTACTCTGCAAGCGTGCTGCGTGGGCGATCCATTCGTTGCGGTTCATTGTCTGATTCCTCAATTTCTAATGTCAGTGTAGAACATGACGAGCGGCAGCTAAATCGGCCAAACTGGCCATGGGTACAAAGCGTTCAATATGGCCACGCGAAAGCTGCAAGGCATTCGCAGATGGCACTTGTTTGGTTGGGTGGAACCAAGTGATGCGAGCGCCACGGGCGCGAATTTCTTGTAACGCAATTGTGAGCAATTCTGGGGCATCGGTGTCAAAGCCATCCGAAAACACCCACACGCGTGCGCCTCGATTAAGTTGAGCACGTGCATGCTGGCGGGTAAATTCTTGCAAGCTGGCAGCAATGCGAGTGCCACCCCCAAAACCTGCCGTGACTGCATTGACTTTTTCTTGTATGGCCGGTGTGTCTCGGTGCATATAGGGTGTGACTTCGGCCAGCCGTGTGTGAAATACAAACACGCGGGCATCGGCTTCTAATGCAAATGCGCGCGCCACACGCAAAAACAGTGCAGCATGCGATTCCATGGATCGACTCACATCGGCCAAAATGAAAAGTTTGGGCGGCTCGACCCGTTTTACCTTCCAAGCCGGCTGCATCAACTCACCACCCCAAGCCACACTGCGGCGCAGGGTTTGACGCAAATCAAGCCGACTTCCGCGAGGTGCCACCCGCCAGCGCCGGGTTGGGCGAGCTTGCAGCTTGGCCGTAATTTGACGAGCCAGATTTTGCAGAGCGGAAAGATCTTGCGGCATCCACATTTGGCCATCGCGTTGGTGCAGGGCTTCGGTTCGACTGGCTCCACCTTGCGCTCGAGGACTGCCTGAATCATTTTCATCCAGTCCCACGGCTGGCATGTCGCCTGCTGTTTGGGGTGCTGATGATTGACTTCCTGGTTGTGACGCTGTGTCCATTTGCTCGTGCATGGCTTGCACACTTTGTCGAAGGTTGCGGCTGGGTCTGGTTTGGCCGCTCACCTTGACACCCCCTTTTAACTTTTCGGGATGCCAAAAGCGCTCATACAAGTCGGGCCAGAGCTTCCATTCGCGGTGTGTATGGCATGCGATGGCACGCCAAGCCGCTTGAATGGGTTTTTCCTGCAAAGCGCCAAAGTACAAAACTGCTTGCAACATCGATTGTTGCTCAGTGACACCCACCACCAAGCCATGGTCTCGCAGCAGCGCCGCAAAACTGGCCAATCTTTCGGAGGGCAAGCTGGCTTGCTGTTCTTTCGCAGATGTGTTCACACAGCAACCTTGGCCTGCTCATTGCTATTCTCGGCCACGCCCACGGTACGACGGCCTTCTACCAATTGACGCAACCGGTCTGAACTCATTGAAAAGCGATCTTCGCGAGTTTTGAGCAAACACCCCAAAGTTCCCAACACGCTGGCCATGTCTTCGGGCAGATGACTGTGCTGCATTTGAAACAGCGCACGCACCCAGTCGAGTGTTTCGGCAATGCCAGGGATTTTGGACAGGTCTTCGCGGCGCAGGCGCTGTACGAACTGCACTGCGTCTTCTACCAAACGGGAGTTGGCATGAGGCAGGGCGGCTTTGACAATGGCAATTTCGCGTGCCAAGCTAGGGTAGTCAAGGTAGTGATACAAGCAGCGGCGACGCAGCGCATCAGACAATTCACGCGTGCCATTGCTTGTCAAAATGACTTGCGGAATATGGCTTGCACGAATGGTGCCTATTTCTGGCACCGTGATTTGATACTCCGCCAACACTTCAAGCAGGAAGGCTTCAAAGGCTTCATCGGCGCGGTCAATTTCGTCAATCAACAACACGCAGGGGCCAGCTTGACTGATGGCGCGAAGCAGCGGGCGTTCGAGCAAATATTCTCGGCTAAACACGTCTGCCTCTTGGACGCGGCCGGTACCATTTGGCGCCGACTCATTCAAGCGTATGGCCATTAACTGCCGACCATAGTTCCATTCATACGCGGCTTGCGCGAGATCCAAGCCTTCAAAGCACTGCAGCCTGACCAATGGCGCGTTTTGCGACTGTGCCAAAGCGGTGGCCAGAGCGGTTTTACCCACCCCTGCATCGCCTTCAATCAACAAAGGACGCTGCAATGCAGAGGCTAGCCACACGGTGGTGGACAGGTCTTCGTCGGCCAAATATCCAGAAACTTGCAGTCGTTCGCGCAACAAGCGCTCTTGCGATGCAGGCAGCTCGGCCGGGCCGGGCGTTTTCATGCTCAGGCCTTTTTGCCGAACAAGCCGCTGAACCATCCCTTGACCAAGGCCCAGAAAATGGCGAGTCCATTGATTTCACGGGCCACAACAGGCGCAGCGGCAGGGGTAGAACCAGATGCAGAAAGAGGTGCCGCATCGGCTTGAATGGCAGAGCCTTCAACGGTGCCACCTGCTGTGGGCAGTGTCAAGGCGGTCTGTCGGAAGTTCTCAACAAACTGGGCCAAGAGCATGTCCGACACTTGCACCATCATGCGTCCACCAAACTGAGCGAACTTGCCGTTGACAATGACCGCAGCTTGGCCATTGAGCACGCAATGCGCAGGGTTGGCAGGGTCGGCAGTGATTACCGCGGTGAGGTCCATTGATGCAGAGGAGCCGCCCTTGTCGGCGCCCTTGCCACGCAAGACCATCTTTCGCTCGCTGGCCACGGCCTCTATCACATCCACCGTGCCACCGAACTGGGCCACAGCTGGGCCCACTTTGACCTTGACGGCGCCTTTGTAGGAGGTCTCAGAGAGTTGCTCAGTGATTTCAGCACCAGGCATGCAACTGGCCACCGCCTTTAGGTCGGTGAGCAAAGCCCACGCTCGTGCACTGTCGACATCGAGCGGGTATTGTTTGTCGAGTTTGACTTCCATGGATATCCCAATTACAAAGATGCACCGTGCTCGCGCAATGCTTTCCACGTGCGGAAAGCATTGTGTGGCATGTCTAAGTGAGTGACGCCCAAGTGTGAGAAGGCATCAACCACCGCAGAAGTGAAAGTGGGAATAGAGCCAACGTGAGGTGACTCGGCCACGCCTTTGGCACCCAAGGGGTGATGAGGTGAGGGCGTGACGGTGTGGTCGGTTTCCCAGTGGGGTGTTTCTACGAAAGTTGGCAAGAAGTAGTCCATGAGCGTGTTGCCCAACAGGTTGCCCTGTGCATCGTAAGGCATTTGTTGGCCCATGGCCACGGCAAAACCTTCAGTCAAACCACCATGGATTTGACCTTCAATGATCATCGGATTGATTCGAGTGCCGCAGTCGTCGAGCGCGTAGAAGCGGCGAATTTTTGTTTCGCCCGTTGCGCGATCAATGTCTACCACGCAAAGGTAAATGCCGAAGGGGAAAGTGAAGTTGGGTGGGTCGTAATAGTGCACCGCTTCCAAGCCGGGCTCTAAGCCAGCAGGTGGCTGGTGATAAGCCTGCCACGCCACTTCGGTCATGGTTTTAAATTTGCTGTCATCGCCCTTGACCTTGAAACGATCGACTTCCCAGTCAAGGTCGTTCTCATTGACTTCAAGCATGTGTGCCGCAATTTTGCGGGCCTTCGCGTGAATCTTGCGTGCCGCCAAAGCAATTGCAGCGCCAGCCACAGGCGTTGAACGTGAGCCGTAAGTGCCCAAGCCGTATGGCGCAGTGGAAGTGTCGCCTTCTTCAACTTGAATCACTTCAGAGGGAATTCCCAATTCAGTTGCAATGATTTGAGCGTAGGTTGTTTGGTGACCTTGACCTTGCGTGATGGTGCCCATGCGAGCAATAGCACTGCCTGTGGGATGAATGCGGATCTCGCAAGAATCAAACATGCCAACGCCCAAGATGTCGCACATCTTGGAAGGGCCGGCACCCACCACTTCTGTGAAGGTGACCAAACCAATGCCCATCAGTGTGGGGCTGTTGGGGTCTGCCCGTTTGGCGGCTTGCTCGGCACGCAGACCTTTGTAGTCCACCGCCTCTAGCACCTTGTCGAGGGCTGTGTGGTAATCGCCCGAGTCGAATTCGAAACCAAAGGCGCTGGTGTAGGGGAACTGTTCTTTTTTGACGAAGTTTTTGGCGCGAATTTCTGCCTTGTCCATGCCCAGTTTTTGTGCCAGCACGTCGACCATGCGCTCAATGAGGTACACCGCTTCTGTGACACGGAATGAGCAGCGGTATGCCACGCCACCGGGCGACTTGTTGGTGTAAACGCCTTTGACACTGGCATGTGCAGCAGGAATGTCGTAGCTGCCAGAAACGATGTGGAACATGCCAGCAGGAAACTTGGTGGGGTCGGCACAAGCGTCAAATGCGCCATGATCGGCCACCACATTGACGCGCAATCCAGTGATTTTTCCGTCGGCAGTGGCTGCCAATTCTCCATCCATGTGATAGTCGCGGGCAAAGGCAGTGGAGGAAATGTTTTCGATGCGGTCTTCAACCCACTTCACGGGGCGACCCAACACGATGGAAGAAACGATGGCGCACACATAGCCAGGATAGATGCCAACTTTGTTGCCAAATCCGCCGCCAATGTCGGGGCTAACGATGCGCACTTTGGATTCTGGAATGCCGGATAGCATTGACACCACGGTGCGCACCACATGAGGTGCTTGTGATGTGATGAATGTGGTGAGGTCGCCTTTGATGGGGTCGAACGACGCCACACAGCCACAAGTTTCCAAAGGGCAGGGGTGCACGCGTGGGTAGTACATGTGTTGAGACACAGTGACTTCAGCATTGGCAAAGGCGGCATCTGCAGCCGATTTATCACCTGCATCCCAAGTGAAGATGTGATTGTGATGATCGCGCTTACCATGCGCACCTTCGGTCTTGCCAGCCAGATCGTCACGGATCACTGGAGCATCTGGAAGCAGCGCTGCGTAGGGGTCCATCACGACGGGCAGTTCTTCGTACTCAACTTCTACCGCTTCCACTGCATCGGCTGCAATGTAGCGATCGTCGGCAATGACGATGGCCACTTCTTGCATTTGGAAGTGAACTTTTTCGTCTGCCAGCACGGCAGCCACGTCGCCCGCAAGGGTGGGCATCCAATGGAGTTTGAGAGGTTTGAGGTCATCGGCAGTTAAGACTGCGTGGACACCAGGAATGGCCAGTGCGGCTTCTTTGTTAATTTTGACAATGCGTCCGTGTGCAATGGGCGAGCGCACGATGTCCATGTGCAACATGCCAGGCATCTTGATGTCATCGACATAGTTGCCCTTGCCTTGAATGAAGCGAGCATCCTCTTTGCGAAGGCGCGATGCGCCCATACCAGCCAACGCGATTTCGCGGGCTTCTGCAGTTTGTACCGGTGCGTTCATGTGTATCTCCGATCAATTGTTTTTTGTATCAAGCCGCAACGGGCTCTTGCAGTTTTTTGGCTGCGTACTGCACGGCTTTGATGATGTTTTGGTAGCCCGTGCAACGGCACAGGTTGCCACTCATGCCGTGGCGAATTTCGTCTTCAGTCGGGTTGGGGTTCTCATGCAGGAAGCGGTAAGCGCGCATGAGCATGCCGGGGGTGCAAAAACCGCATTGCAGGCCATGCTCTTTGTAGAAACCTTCTTGAACGGCATGGAGCACGCCCTTGTTGGCCAAGCCTTCTACTGTGAGTACTTCAGAGCCGTCGCACTGTACAGCCAAGTGGGTGCATGATTTGACCGATTGGCCATCGACGTCCACGGTGCATACACCGCAGTGGCTGGTTTCGCAACCAATGTGGGCGCCTGTGAGGTTGAGCTCTTCACGCAAAAAGTGAATCAGCAAGGTGCGTGGTTCAACGGCTTTTTCTTCCTTCTTGCCATTGACGGAAACGGTGATGAGTTTTTTAGACATTTTATTTCCTTTGATTAAGCGCACTGCGCCCATGCTTTGTTGAGAGCGCGTTTGACCATTTCACCGGCCATTGCAGTTTTGTATTCGATATCACCGCGCAGATCTTCTGCAGGGTCGCAAATGGCAATGGCTGCTGCTACTGCAGCTTGCACGTTGGCGGCGTTAAATGGCTTGTTTAGCAAGGCCGCTTCAGCAGCCTCAGCACGCAAGGCTGTGGGTGCGACATTGGTTAAGGCAATGCGAACATGGCTGACTTGGTCGCCATTTTTGCGAATGACAACAGCACAACCTGCCGTGGCCCAATCTCCGGTTTTGCGTTTGAGTTTTTCGTAAGCTGAACCCGTGCCGTTGGCAAATGCTGGCACACGGATTTCGCACATGACTTCATTTTCTTGAAGCTGTGTCATGTAAGTGCCAAGGAAAAAACCATCGGCTGCAACAGTGCGGCGACCTTGAGGGCCTTCCAGCACAAAAGAAGCATCAATGGCAATCGACAGCGCTGGATGATCGTTGCCTGGGTCGCCGTGAGCAATGTCGCCACCAATGGTGCCGCGGTTGCGAACTTGAGGGTCTGCAATCAGCTTGGCCGCTTCGCACAGCAAAGGCACTTTGGCCTGCAAAATGGGGGATTTGATCAGGTCGTTTTCGACCGTCATGGCGCCAATGACCACGGTGTTGCCTTCTTCGCGAATTCCACGCAGTTCAGGAATGCGGTTGATGTCAATCAGGTGCTCAGGCTGCGCAAAACGCAGCTTCATCATGGGCAACAAACTGTGTCCGCCCGCAAGTAGCTTGGCCTCAGAGCCCAACTGCCCGAGCAAGGCTACAGCCTCACCCACGGTTTTGGGGACGTGGTATTCGAAACGCGGTGGAATCATTGAAGTCTCCGAAAGATGTCGTGGAAGTCGTTGATTGTTGTTAAAAATGAATTACCTGCGTGTGACAAAGGTTATAGTTTGTTCCTTTTTATATTTGGTTAAGTTAATTAATTATTTAAAAATCATGAATAAAAAAGAATGGTTTGTAAAAAATCTAAGTTCTGATATCAGGGTAAATCATTAGATTGGCAAGCCCACTTTGGCCAATTACCATTTGATGTTGAGTCGGCTGTGTGTCATGAACTATCTATTTATATCTAGGAGACGTGAATGAAGGCCATGGTTGTTCCCAAATGGGGTGAGAAATCGGTTTTGATGTCCCGACCCGATCCAAAGCCAAGCTCACGTGAGGCTGTGATGAAAGTAAGGGCTGCAGGTGTAGGGCTAACTTTGCTCAACATGCGCACTGGCAGTTTTGGTGGTGAAGTCCCCCGAATCATGGGACATGAGTTGGCCGGAGACATTGTGGAGGTCGGCTCTGATGTCACAGAACTCAAAGTTGGCGACCGTTGTGCCGTTTATTTTTACTTGACATGCGGGCGTTGCAGGTATTGCCGAGGTGGCCGTGAAACATTGTGCGAAGCTTTCAAAGGCCATGTTGGTGTGCATCGCGATGGTGGTTTTGCAGAGTATGTCAGCTTGCCTGTCGAGAATTTTTTGCACATTCCATCGGGCCTGAGTTACGAAGCAGCCGCTATGGCCACCGATGCAGTCAATACAAACTGGCATTGCATGAAAGAGCGTGCGCGTGTCAATCCCCATGACCATGTGTTACTGATCGGCGCTGGCGGAGGTGTGGGCATTCACGGCGTACAGGTTGCCAAAGCCTTTGGAGCTCGTGTGATCGCCATGGATGTGTCTGATGAAAAATTGGCTTTGGCCAGTGAGTGGGGCGCGGATGAAGTGATCAATGTGAAGAAAGAAGCCGATCTGGTTGCGGCTGTCAAAAGACTCACAGATGGCCGTGGTGTAGATGCCGCCATCGATTATGTTGGACACGCCGAAACTTTTCAGGTTGCCTACGATAGCCTCACCACATCGGGGCGAGCAGTTGTCATTGGAGTTGGCAAGGGCAGTATTCAGGTGCCAACTCGACATCTCATATTGTCTGAGAAAACGATCACAGGATCTAGGCACTCAACCCGAACGGAGTTGATTGAAACGCTCGAGGTGATGGCCAGGGGTGTGGTCAAACCAGTCATTGGTATGCGAACACACTTTACCGAAATAGAAAGTATTTTTGAATCTATTTTGGATGAAAAATTGTTGGGGCGCGGGGCACTGACCTACGATTGATTCAGTGCTTTCATCAGAAGTTAACGTTCTGGTGACCCTTGAGCTGCAAAATTTGACGAGCTTCATCTGGCGTTGCCACTTCCAGTGAAAGGCCTTCGATGATGTTGCGTATGCGTGTTACTTGGTCTGCATTGGACTCGGCCAATTTGCCGGGGCCATCCCACAAGGAGTCTTCCAGGCCAACCCGCACATTGCCGCCCATGGCGGCAGACTGAGTAGCGATAGGTATTTGGTTGCGTCCTGCCCCCAGAACTGACCATACATAAGCATTGCCAAACAAGCGATCAGCTGTGCGTTTCATGTGCAGCACATCCTCAGGGTGCGGGCCAATGCCACCCAAAATACCAAAGACCGATTGAATCAAGAACGGGGCTTTGATCAAGCCCCTGTCAATAAAGTGCGCAGCCGTATAAAGATGACCAATGTCGTAGCACTCAATTTCAAAGCGCGTTTGGTTATCGCTGCACGATTGCAAGATGTGAGCGATGTCTTTGAAGGTATTTTTAAACACACGATCGTCACTGTTGGCAAGGTAAGGTACTTCCCATTCGTGATTGAATGTTTTGAAGCGCTTGAGCATGTCGTACAGGCCAAAGTTCATAGAGCCCATGTTCAAGGAGGCAACTTCTGGCTTGAAGTGGTGAGCAGGGCGCAAGCGGTCAGCAATGGTCATGGTTGGTGCGCCGCCTGTGGTGAGGTTGATCACCACATTGCTTTTTTCTTTGATTTCTTTCAAGAATGGCACAAACAACTCTGGGTCTTGCGAAGGACTGCCGTCTACTGGGTTGCGCGCATGCAAATGAACAATTGCTGCGCCAGCTTTGGCGGCTCCCAATGCGGCGTCAGCAATTTCTTTTGCAGTCACGGGCAAATGTGGCGACATGCTTGGCGTATGAATGGCGCCGGTGACGGCGCAGGTAATGATGACTTTGCGCGACATAAAAAATTCTTGAGTATGAAAAAAGACAGAACTGTAGTTTACTCAGCCTCAACCCCAGCTGCTTTTAAGATCTTTGCCATCACTGGCGACTCAGCGCGAATATTCTCAAGCACTTTGCCAGGTGTGCTGTGTTGTGGTGTGATTCCAAGCTTAGCGTAAGCATCGCGCACTTCGGCTGACTGCATCATCTTTCCTATTTCAGAGTTGATGCGATTGACAATTTCAACCGGTGTTCCCTTAGGTCCAAGAACAGACCACCATACGCCAGAACTAAATCCAGGCAAACCAGATTCACTGATTGTGGGTACATCAGGAAGAACTGCTGAGCGCTGCGAACTGGTGACTGCAATAGCACGGAGCTTTCCAGATTTGATATGTGGCAATGCAGGCGCCATGTCGGAAAAAACCATTTGTATCTGTCCGGCCAGCAGGTCTGAGACGGCTTGGACAGTGCCTTTGTAGGGTATGTGAACGATGTCTACGCCTACAGCGCTTTTGTACATCTCGCCACTGATGTGTGATTGAATGCCCTTACCACCAGAACCAAAATTGAGCTTGTTTGGATTGGCCTTGGCTAAAGCTGTTAGCTCAGCAACTGTTGTAGCCGGTACCGATGGATGAACCACAAGCACTTGACCTGCTGA
>Ga0192647_101853_pt1 | contig 13488 bp, 14 predicted proteins | sample LauGreFa1BDMLBSN_2_FD_133046 | JGI IMG/M metagenome (GOLD analysis project Ga0192647, IMG submission 133046) | Freshwater lake microbial communities from Lake Michigan, USA - Fa13.BD.MLB.SN - reassembly | ecosystem: Environmental > Aquatic > Freshwater > Lake | place: Lake Michigan, USA...
ATCAATGAAGAAGGCACACTTGCACTCAAATCACCCGACAACCGTACCATTCACGCTGTTAATTATCAATCTGCCTGGCATGAAAATACTATCAAAGCAAGTGGAGGATGGAGCCTGGAAATGATCGATCCACTGAAACCCTGTGAAAAAAACAATTGGGGATCGAGTGTACACAGAAATGGTGGTACACCTGGACTTGAAAACAGCATCTATCTAAAAACAGTGATTCAAAATGGGTTTGAGATCAGGCAATGCGTTGCCATCAATGAACAAACGCTTCTCCTGCAGCTAGAAAATGGCATGGACAGCAGTTCCCTTTCAAATCCAGCCAACTACCAATTCAATAATATGCTCGATCATATTCAACAGGTTAATGCAGCGGGACCTCTGTTCGATGAAGCATGGATAAAATTAAAAGCACCCATCCAAGCAAATACTATTTATGCCATTCAAATAAAAAATATCCTGACTTGCAAAAAAGAGAAAACTTTTGAAGGTGTTGTTCAAACTGGACTTTTAAAAGATCCTACAGCGAATGATATCCTCATCAATGAAATACTTTTCAATCCGCCGCCCGATGGAGAGGACTTCATTGAATTATACAATCAGGGTCCCGCAGTGATAAACATCTACGATCTCTACCTCGCGTCATTCAACCAACTAGGAGGCCTGAACACGGGTTACAAGATTGGGGATGGTTATTACAACTTGTTTCCTGGTGATTATGCAGTTGTCACAAAAGATACTTCATTTGTCAAAAAACAGTGGCCAACGGTAAAGAGTAGAAAAATGATTCAAATTAAATCAATCCCCTCCATGCCAGATGACGAAGGCAATATTGCAATAGTGAACAAACAAGGAAAATTGATTGATAAGATGCTCTATACTGAAAAAATGCATGACCCATTTATCTCAGATCCATCAGGTGTTTCCCTGGAGCGTATTCAGTTCACAATGTCTTCTGCTGACCCGACCAACTGGCATTCGGCATCATCAACTTCAGGTTATGGAACGCCTACGTTGGAAAATTCACAACACAATAAACCATTGATATATTCTGTCGCATTTAAGACGACCTCAAAAATCATTTCACCCAACAATGACGGCATGGATGACTATCTGACGATCACGTATCAACTGAATCAACCGGGATATATGTGCAGCGTCTTTTTGTTTGGGTTGAACGGGAACCTGATTTCCAAAATTGCAGACAACCAATTGCTCGGAACCAAAGGGAGCATTGTGTGGAATGGATTGCACCGAGAGCAGATGCTGCCCTCAGGGCAATATATCATTTACATTGAGGCATTCCATTTGAATGCAAAAACCATCAAAGAGAAAATACTGATTGGAATCAGATGATGCTGATGTCAAAATTAACCAGATCAACAAATTGTTGAATCCTGCTTTGAATATCTTCTTTGCTTATTTCCTTCATCCTGGTTGTGCCAAACTTTTCTACACAGAAAGAAGCCATTGCAGAACCAACGATGATTGCAGTTTTCATGTTCTCGAAAGAAATATCTTTTGTCTTTGCAAGGTGACCAACGAATCCGCCTGCAAAAGTATCGCCTGCACCAGTAGGATCAAATACTTCTTCCAAAGGCAAGGCTGGAGCAACAAATACTTTGTCACCATGAAACAACAATGCACCATGCTCGCCTTTCTTCACTACTAAATACTTTGGACCCATGCCCATGATGGTCTTGGCTGCTTTCACCAATGAATACTGTCCGCTCAGCTGACGCGCTTCGCTGTCATTCACCAACAATACATCTACTTTTTTCAATACCGCTTCAAGATCAGCCATGGCAGTTTCCATCCAAAAATTCATCGTATCCATCACCACCAGCTTGGGCTTGTTTTTCATCTGATTCAACACACTCATTTGAACCGCAGGAACCAAGTTGCCGAGCATTAAAAATTCAGCATCCTGATAACTTTCAGGAACAACCGGCGTAAAATTGGCAAGTACGTTCAATTGTGTATCCAATGTATCACGCTCATTCATGTCCATATGATAACGTCCGGCCCAAAAGAAAGATTTCTCATCCTTTTTGATTTGCACTCCTTCTAATTGGACACCCAAAGAAGCGAGATGATCCAATTCCTCTTGAGGAAAATCACCTCCTACAACCGAGATCTGTTTGATAGGCTTTACAAAATTCGATGCACTCAATGCAATATAGGTTGCGGCACCACCAATAATGCGATCACTCTTTCCAAAAGGTGTTTCAATAGCATCAAAGGCCATGGTTCCTACTACGATCAGAGACATATGATTTTATTTGTGTGCGAAGGTAATAAAATGGGCATAGGACTCAAAATGAATGATCTTGTAGGGGTAAATACTCGATTGATTATTTTGTCCTTTATAGACTTTTTTTTACTTTGATACTGACTAAATTCTACGTTTATGAGTATGCAACCTACAATGCAGCCAACCATGGCAAATTCAAATCACAAAGACATTCCAGGAAACCCCTCAACTGCAACATCTAGTAAAATAAAATTGAATGACAGATCAAATGGAAAACCATTGCGGGTTTTGAGTGAAGATGATTGGGCATTCTGGAAACACAATGGATATGTAGTCATCAAGCAAGCCGTTCCACGTGAGCAAGCAGTGAAAACAGCTGACTTCCTATGGGAGTTTGAAGAGAAAGATCCTAATGACAAAGAAACCTGGTACGCTCCTCCACGTGCTGAAATGCGCATGAAAGAACTGACCAACAGCGGTATGGTGGAAGTATACAACCATCAACTCTTGTGGAACAATCGTCAGCAGCAACGTGTGTATGATGCATTCGCAGATGTGTGGGGCACTGAAAAACTTTGGGTTACAATCGACAGAGCCAATCTCAACTTCCCTATGAGAGAGGGATTTGAATTCAAAGGATTTATACATTGGGATTATGACCCCGATACCAAACCTGAAAACGTACAAGGCGTGCTTGCATTGGCAGATCAAACTGATGAAAACATGGGTGGATTCCAGTGCATCCCTACACTCATGCGTGAATACGACACATGGAAACTAACACAACCCGAAGACAGAAACAAGTTCCAGCCTGATACCAAGGGCTTTGAAGACAAACTGGTAAAAGTAAAATTGGAAGCAGGTGATTTGCTGATCTTCAACAGTCTTCTTCCACACGGAATTCGTCCAAATATGTCTGGTGATAAAGTCCGCATCGCTCAATATATTTCGATGATGCCGGTACAAGAAAATGATGAAGCACAAAGACAGTGGAGGATCAACTCATGGCGCGACCGCATTGCACCAGAAGGATATGCATTCCCGGGTGACCCGAGAAAATGGGAACAAACAAAATACGATACTGCAGAGTTGAGTGAGTTGGGTAAAAAACTCTTGGGACTCCAATCATGGGATTAACAAATCAACAACTATATACCACGCTCAACAATGGCAATCAAATGCCCTTGTTGGGATTGGGTGTATATGATATGCATGCTGCAGAAGCAGTGAATGCAGTACAATATGCACTGGAAACAGGCTATCGCCTGATTGATACAGCTGCGATGTATGAAAATGAAAAACAAATTGGCGAGGGCATCAGGCGCTCAGCTATCCCAAGGGATGAAATTTTTCTTACTACAAAAGTCAACAATACCGACCAAGGTTATGATGAAACTTTGAAAGCCTTTGATAAAAGTCTGCAAGAATTGAATGTCGGATACATCGACATGTACCTGATCCATTGGCCCATCAAACATCAACGCAAAGAAACTTGGAAGGCAATAGAATCGCTGTATAGAAATAAATTGGTTAAAAACATTGGCGTTGCAAATTACCTCTTGCCATTTTTACAAGAGTTGGAAACATATGGTACCATCATTCCTGCAATCAACCAAATGGAATTCAGTCCCTTTCTTTTTATGCAGGAAGAATTGGATTATTGTGAACAGCATAACATTGTGTTGCAAGCATATACTCCATTGGTCAGGGGACAAAAATTCAATGAACCAAGCGTTCGGGAATTGGCAGAGAAATACCAAAAAACACCCGCACAAATCATCCTCAGGTGGGCTGTACAGCAGGGAATTTCAACGATACCAAAATCATCCAACCCATCTCGTATCCAGGAAAATTTCAACATCTTCGATTTTGAAATGGATCAGTCAGATATACTGTACATGAATACATGGAATGAAGATTTCAGAATAGTTGACAATCCACTTGACATGCTTTAAACTCAAATAAACTCAAAATGAAAAATCTATTGCTTGCTTTTTTTCTGTTGATCAGTAGCTTCTCTTTCAGCCAATCCAACTCGGGTGATTTAAGACATGTAGTCATTTTTAAGTTCAAGGAGTCCAGTTCAAAGGAATCAGTTGACAGTGTAGTGAATAGTTTCATGGGTCTCCCTAAAAAAATTCCAGTCATCAAATCAATGGAATGGGGATTGAATGACAGTCCCGAAAATTTTCACCAGGGATTCACCCATTGTTTTGTACTTACTTTTTCAAGCAAAAAAGACCGAGACGAAGTATACCAAAAACATCCTGCACATATGGAGTTTCAGAAAGTTTTAGGTCCACACATGGAAAAAGTATTTGTGGTTGATTACGCAGCCAAAAAGTAAACGTATTCTTAAATCACAGCAAAACAAGGCTTGCTCAATCCGCTTCAAGCGCCCTATCAGCTTGTTTTCACAAAACATTGGCTGCTACAATGGTCGAATCAACTGAATTTTGCTGCTGTACCTTATTAAAACAGGAGGCAGCAATGAAAATGAAGTTGAGAAAGCATGCATGGTTGATGATATCAGCCTGTTTATTGATCTTATCCATGTTGCCAAGCAATGGCTCAGAAAGCAAGAAGCTGAGTATCAACATTGATCCAACCGGTAACACCCACTTCGGAATGTTGTGGGAAAATATTTCGAAAGCCGGTGCAGGGATTTCCGAAGAGGTATTTTCGTTGGCACTCAAAGGATTTTCAAAACTCCAAGCAGCCAACAGGTTGGGGAAGGACAGCATTTTGGCAATCGTCGATTTCTCCAAATCATCCAAGGAAAAAAGGCTTTACATCATAGATCTAAAAACGCAGGCATTGAAATTTCAGTCTTTGGTTGCTCATGGCAGAAATTCAGGAGAAGAGTTTGCAACTGATTTTTCCAATCAGCCCAATTCGCACAAAAGCAGTTTGGGATTTTACATTACCAAGTCAACCTATACAGGCAACAACGGCTATTCGCTCAGGTTGGAAGGATTAGAAAAGGGGTACAATGATTTGGCAGAAAAAAGGGCCATTGTGATACATGGTGCTCCTTATGCAGAAAACCCAAATGCTTTCAAAAATACATACCTGGGAAGGAGTTTCGGATGCCCTGCTGTACCGATGAGCATCCACAGAGAGATCATTAAAACAATGAAGGAGGGGAATTGCCTGTTTATTTATTACCCAGACCAAACATATTTAAACCATTCATCCATATTGAATGGATGAATGCATCAAATCCACAGAGAAATCATCTGAAACAAGAAGCCAACGAACACACCGCCAATCAAATCGAACCAGCTGTGATCGGATACAATTTTTCTTGAAGTGATGGTAATTCCTGAAATGAAAATGGCAGCAAGTATGGGTGCGCCCGAATATTGACTTCCGTCCAAAATTGAAACGGTCATCAATCCCAATAATCCTCCAATACCCACCCCATGCATGCTGATCTTGAAATAATTATTCAACAGCAAAGAGGCCGCAGCAGATAAAAACATCCCTCGGCACATGCCGACCATCACCTCTGGCGTACCTGTTTGATTTTTGAAAACATAATAGGACCAGAAGAAAAATGTGATACTGGCGATATAGGGAACAATTCTTTCCTTCTGTGTCTTTAAGAGAAATGATTGATTGAATCCGAGTCCCCTTAACAATGCAACCACTATCATTGGAAAAAACAGATTGTTGTTGATGACAATCAACAATTTCATGAGTTTAGCTCTTTCGGAGTAACCAATGAAATAAGTAGGATGGACAAACAAGAGGTATGCGGCCATCAATACACCGATGAACAAGGGATGAAACAAAACAGAGAAGAGTTGAGACATCCTCATCAACCATGTTGGGAAAAATAACGGTTCAGTTTGTTCCTTCATCATCTAAAGTTCTTTGCGCATTCTCGCAACTGGAATATTCAATAACTCTCTGTATTTGGCAACTGTTCTTCTGGCAATATTATAGCCGCGGGCTTGAAGCATTTCGGTGAGTTCGTCATCACTAAGTGGACTTTGCTTGTTCTCGGCATCTACAAACTCCTGCAATATAGTTTTGACTTCTCTGGTAGAAACTTCCTCGCCACTTTCTGTGCTCAATGCTTCACTAAAAAAATGTTTGAGCCTAAAACTTCCAAATTCGGTTTGAACAAACTTGCTGTTGGCAACCCGGCTGATGGTCGAAATATCCAGATTGGTTTTTTCAGCAATGTCTCTCAGAATCATTGGCCTGATGGAAGTCTCATCACCTGTGATGAAAAAATTCTTTTGATGGTCAATGATGGCCTGCATGGTAATAGTCAGTGTATGCTGTCTTTGTTTGATGGCATCAATGAACCATTTTGCAGCATCAATTTTTTGTTTGATAAAAGAAACTGCTTCTTTTTGACGCTTGTCTTGCTTGCTTCCACGCTCATAGTCCTTTAGCATATCTCTGTACTCACTGCTAACCTTCAGTTCAGGTGCATTGCGCTGATTCAAGGATAATTCAGGAATGCCATTGTTGTTGTAAACAAAAAAATCAGGAACGATGTACTGTTCCGCCTTGTTCACAGATGCAAAATGTGCACCCGGACGCGGATTTAATTTTTTAATATCGGCGATGGCATCTTTGAGTTGATCTTCTGTAAGCTCAAGTGACTTGATGATTTTATCATAATGCCTCTTGGTAAATTCATCAAAATGGAAATCGATGATGCGCAATGCATTTTTTTGAGAAATGCTGGATGCTATTTTCAATTTTCGTCTCAACTGAATCATCAAGCCCTCTCTTACATCCCTTGCTGCAATGCCAGGTGGATCAAACTGCTGAATGGATGCTATCAGATACTCCACCTCTTCTTCTGTTGATTCAATGTTTTGCTTGAATGCAAGATCGTCGACGATTGAATTGGTTTCGCGCCTGAGGTATCCATCATCATCGATGCTTCCTATAATTTGTTCAGCAATGGTAGATTGATGATGATTCAGGTTGAGCAGACGCAATTGATCAAGCAGTATTTCGTGCAATGAAACAGCGGTAGGATGGGGAATGGAACCGCTTTCCTGCAATTCAGGAACAAGGTCATCCTTTAATTTATAATCGGCTATTTCTCCGTCATCATCGTAATCGCTAAAGTCAGCAGTCTGTTCATCATCAGATGATGATTCATCCCCCATGAAATCTTCATTGCTCTCTGTGGGCTCCTGTTCCGGTTCAGCTTCGTTCTCATCCTTCCCAAGTTCCAGTGCGGGATTCTCCTCTATTTCTTCTTTGATTCTTTCATCCAATGTAGCAGTTGGCACCTGCAACAGTTTCATGAGCTGTATCTGTTGAGGAGACAGTTTCTGCTGAAGTTTTTGATGAAGACCTTGGTAAAGTGCCATACAGTTTGCTGGTACAAAGTTACTGAGGCGACCTAAGATTATCCAACAAACTGTTCAATTGTTTGAGTTCTGCATCAGTTAGATTGGTGGTTACGCTTGTCATGTCAGCTTGTTTATTATCGATTGCTTCCAGCATTTTTTTACCTGCATCGGTGATGTTAACGTCAACCAGCCTCTTATCGGTTGAACAGATTTTTTTTACAGCGAGTCCCTTTATGACCAACCGATCAACAATCCTGCTTGTATCGCTCATTTTATCCAACATCCTTTCACGAATGGTCAGCGTGGAAAGGGGCTGTGGATCGCTTCCGCGTAAAATGCGCAGGATATTGAATTGCTGAAGGGTGATATCCTGATCATCCAACACTTTTTTTATGTGCTCGGTAATCCAGTTAGATGTATAAATAAGATTGATGACGGCCTTCTGGCCCTCACTTGTAAAATGATATTGGTTGATGTCTTTCTCTATGCCCATGATGGGTTGTTAATTATAGGACTTTGCAAATTCGTTTGTATATATCTTGATCAGAATGATGGCATAGCTGAAGATCAATGGTCCAAATATAAATCCCATAAATCCAAACAACTGCAACCCTACAATTACTCCAAACACGGTAATCAACGGATGTACATTGCCAATTTTTTTCATCAGAGTTACCCTTGCAAGATAATCCACGTTGCCAGTTACGATCAGACTGTAGATAAGTAATTTGGTTGCATCTCCATCCAGCCCCTGTGAATACATATAAATAACCAGTGGCACCCAGATCATCATGGTACCTATGATGGGAAAGAATGCAAACAGTCCTGTTAAAAATCCCCACATCAATGCATCTCCAGTTCCAAACAGCGTATACCCCACCCACGCAGCGAGTCCCTGTATAAATGATATCAGTGGTATCCCAATTGCATTTGCCTTCACCATATGGTTGGTTTCCATGGTAAGTGCTGCGATGCTATCATCATTCAATGGTATGAAGTTTCTAACAGTGTCTTCCATTTCTCTTCCATTGGTAAGCATGAAATACAGAACAAAAAACATGACCAGTAGGTTGCTCAACATATTTGCGGAGCTGTTCAGAAATGTAGGAATGAATTCACCCAATGAGGATTTGATGGATGCAATATTTGTTGCATTGAACAATTCTTGTCCGGTTAAGTTTTTGATATGATCTGACATCGCTTGCAAACCACTCAAAAGCTCATCGGTATGCGAAAATATATTTGCGACCCTTGGTGAGATGAGCACAACGGCATAATATATGGGTCCGGCGATCAACGCAAGAAAGACAAAAATGAAGAGTCCAGCTGTTAGCCCAGCATTCCACTTTCTTTTTTCCACCAAGTTGGAAAAAAGATCTCTTGTAATAATATAGGTAGTGAGTGCCCCCAGCAATCCAGGCAAGAACAAATACAATTCCCTGAAGATCAAAAAGCCAAGAAAGGCAATGATGATCAGCAATACAATTTGTCTGACTTGGTTGTTAAATGGTGTCATCTGTTGTATCCAACATCTACAGGTGTTGGCTCCATAATTTTTTGAAAAGCTTCATCAACATGACAAAACTAAGCACAAGCCAGCAATAAAAAATGATGTTGCCCATGCGGCGGCTCTCATCGAAAATAGCCCATTCAAATTTTAGTCCAACGAGTGTATTGATCAAGAGCCATGTGAGTGAAGCAGAAAGCGTCCAAACGATTCTCTGCAAGAAATTTCTAACCTCTGGTTCCAATGAAAATATTTTAATGTAGAATTCAGCTGCTGTGATCAGCTATGATCACCCACGCTCCATTCCTCTTTTCAAATGTAAGGGTATAATGACCGCCGACATCCCCGGCAGTTCTTTTTAATTTCCATTTGCCCACAACCAAGTAATGTTTCTTACCCAGTTTTCTCAAGTGGAGGATATCAAAACTGAGCTGACCCATTCTGTCTGCCCCTGAATAATTTTTCTTGTAATTGGAGAGAGTGGATTGGTATCCGTAGGTGACTCCGTTTTTACCGATGTACATCAGCGAATCACTTTCCAGGTAACCGATCATGAAACGATCAAAATCACCCGCATTCCATGCCTTGGTCTGTTGATCAAGGATGTTGAGAATTTTTTTCTCGTCTTTTGATTGAGAAAACAATGCTGCGGGGAAGAGCAGTGCAAGGATAAACTGTTTCATACTAGCTAGCCCAAGCCTTGTCGCCCTTGTTGTAAGGAATACATCCTTCATATTTTCCTGGTACTGCAACGTAGCGCAATGCCTGTGTTGCTCCTATTTCTGATGTGAAATAACCCAACAATGTGAGCTGCTTCATCAATCCGAAATAATGATTGGGATCTTTGTCTTTCTTTGATTCGTTGTATGCTTTGAGTTCTTTGTTCAATTCATTGAGCAACTCGGTTCTTTGAGCTGCATCGCTCTCCATAAAACCCTTGCTGAATTTTTTCTTTGCAGCGTCATCGATTTTGGTGATGCCTTCGAGAAATATTTGCTGATCGGCAGCAACATAGCAATCCTTCACCATGGTATGCATGAACTCACCCACTTTTGCTGCTTTTGCACCAGGAGTATTGGTGGTTGGAATAATGGTTTCAGCCACTTCATCCAAAAATGCAATTTGTTCATTGGTCAATGCAAAAGCTGCACCATTGGTGTCGGCTGATTTACATCCTTGTAAAAATGCTGCACCGCCAATGATGGTTCCACCCATGATCAGTGCTACGCGTTCTAATGCATCCCGTCTATTCATATAAATAGGTTTGCTACTAAAATACAAAAGAATCATCAATAAATCGCAAATGGATAGTACCTTGCGGGGGATGGCATTATTAGAAATAGGACTGCCAAAATCGATTGCCAAGGCACTGCATTTGCCAACCAATTCACCCAAAAGACAACAACTCAGGGTGCTCAAAAACTTATTGAAAAAAGCCAAATACACACAATTTGGACAGCAATACGGATTTGAGCAGATACTGAACCAACGTGATCCCCGGAGACTGTTCAGGGAGAATGTCCCGGCACACGACTACAATAAAATCTACCAGGAATGGTGGAACAAAACACTGGATGGCACGCCCGACGTTTGTTGGCCGGGGAAGATCAAATTTTTTGCACTGAGCTCAGGCACTTCAGAGGCTGCAAGCAAATACATCCCTATTACGCAAGACCTCATGAAGGGGAATCGGGTGGCCATGATCAAACAACTGCTCTCCCTGTTTAGCTATGAAAATATTCCACTTAAATCAGTGGGGAAAGGGTATTTGATGCTGGGGGGAAGCACCGATTTACAAAAGGGTCCGGGTTATTTTGCAGGAGACCTCAGCGGCATCACCGCCAAAAAAGCCCCTTTTTGGTTTTCTCCCTTTTACAAACCCGGGAAGAAAATTGCAAAAACGAGGGACTGGAACAAGAAACTGGAAGCGATTGTAGAGCAGGCCCCCAGCTGGGACATCGGATTTGTTGTGGGAGTCCCTGCATGGATTCAGATGTGCATGGAAATGATCATCGAACGTTACAAGCTGAATCATATCCATGAAATTTGGCCCAATCTGGCTTTCTTCTGTCATGGCGGGGTGGCATTTGAACCCTATAAAAAAGGATTTGAAAAACTGCTTGGCCAGCCACTGACCTATATCGAAACATATTTGGCTTCTGAAGGATTCATTGCCTACCAAGACCGGCAATACCCCGACGGGATGAAGCTGGTATTGAATGATCATATCTTTTTTGAATTCGTTCCTTTCAATGATGAAAATTTTGATGGAGACGGAAACATCATCAACATGCCCAAATCACTCATGATTGATGAAGTGGAAGAAAACAAAGACTATGCATTGCTCTTGAGTACAAGTGCAGGCGCATGGAGATACCTGATTGGAGATACCATCAAATTTGTAAACAAAGAGAGATCTGAAATCATCATCACCGGCAGAACAAAACATTTTTTGAGTCTTTGTGGTGAGCACCTCAGTGTAGACAATATGAACAAAGCTGTTCAGGTTGCTTCCGAAAAATTAAATATTTCTATTGCAGAATTCACCGTAAGCGCCATCAGTGAGCCCGGGGCATTTGGCCATCATTGGTTTGTTGGAACCGACGACCAAGTTGATCCCGAAAAGTTGAAAAACATCATCGATGAAACGTTGATTGAAATCAACGATGACTATGCAACGGAGAGAAAGAGTCCGCTGAAAAATATTGGACTGGACATCCTCCCTGAAAAAACCTTCCTCGAATTTTTAGAAAAAAAAGGTAAAATTGGCGGACAACATAAATTTCCAAGGGTTTTAAAAGGATCTTTGCTGGAAGATTGGAAAAGCTTTCTTCACAAAGACAATCTTTAACCGCATATGACTGAAGCAATTTTCAAAGGAATCGGATTGGGATTGATTCTGGCAGTTTCAGTGGGACCCGTCATATTTACCATCCTCAAACAAAGCATCAACAATGGCCACCAGGGCGGATTCAGTTTCGTGGCAGGTGTATGGATCAGTGATATCATTTGGGTAGTCATCAGCAATTTATTCTCTTCACTTGTCGTTGAACTGTTGAACTACAAAGTGACCATTGGCATCGTGGGTGCAATTTTTGTGTTGTGTCTTGGTATATTTTATGTGTTTTTTAAAAGAGTACAGGTTGATGCAAAAAATGTGGTCGTGATTGATTTTGGAAGAAAAGATTTTACAAAGGCTTTCATGTCTGGATTCATCATCAACACACTGAATCCAAGTGTAATTTTTTTCTGGCTGATCAATACCACTGCCTTCGCATCACATCATACCCTTTCAGAAAGAATCGTCTTGTTTGGGGCATGCTTGGGTGTAAACATCATTGCAGACGTTTTAAAAGTATTGATGGCTGCGAAAATCAGGCACCAACTCACACCATACAATATCAACATCATCAATAAAATATCGGGGACCATTCTCATCATATTTGCCATCAGCATAGCTTATGGAATATTATTTTTGAATAAATGATACATAAATATTTCTTCATTGCTTACTTGTTGTTGAGCTGCCTGGACTCCCTGCATGCACAGGGAAGTGATATGGTGCTGTTGAAGAAAAAAAACAACAAGACACTCAAAAAATATCTTGCAGAAACACCCATCAACATGATCACAAAAAACGGAGAGCGCATCAATGGTGTGATCAAAAAAATTGACAGAGACAGCATGTTTATCAATACCTATGTCGAGAGAGCCGCCTACACCATGTGGGGAACAAAATTTTGGGATACTCTTTCGATTGCACTCATCAAAGTGCATTGCAATGAAGTGGGAGAAATTGTAAAACCCAGAGCAGGATTGGGTATTATCAGAAACGGCTATCTCTTTATGGCAGGTGGACTCAGTTATGCGGCATTGCATCTTGGAAATGCACTGATTGCAAACGAACCCATTGATGGAAGCATATTGGCAAAGGCAGGTGCTGTCGCGTTGGGTGGCATGATCCTGAAAAAAACATACAGATCAACCGTAAAAATCGGGAAAAGATACAGGCTGCAATACATCCCATTAAAATAATATCTCTTGTTCAGACACATCAAAAAAATCTTTGTCATTCTATTTGTTTCGCACCTGTTGTATGTAGTGATACTCAGGTTCATACTCCCCCCTGTTACCATCACAGAGATCAGCAGTTTAATATCAGGAAATGGATTCAAGCGAAATCATGTTGCATACAATGAAATATCAAAAAATGCAAAGCTGGCAGTTATTGCCGCTGAAGATCAACTCTTTCCCGATCACAACGGATTTGATATGAAAAGCATTAAAAAAGCACTTGACTTCAATAAAAAGAAAAAAGGAAAAAAAATCAGAGGCGCCTCCACCATCAGTCAGCAAGTTGCCAAAAATGTTTTTTTGTGGCAAGGAAGAAG
>Ga0192647_101854_pt1 | contig 13481 bp, 18 predicted proteins | sample LauGreFa1BDMLBSN_2_FD_133046 | JGI IMG/M metagenome (GOLD analysis project Ga0192647, IMG submission 133046) | Freshwater lake microbial communities from Lake Michigan, USA - Fa13.BD.MLB.SN - reassembly | ecosystem: Environmental > Aquatic > Freshwater > Lake | place: Lake Michigan, USA...
TAACTAAGACTGGTACTTCCACTCTAACACCTAGCAATACTGTATCACCGTCGGTAACACCTTCACGCACAGTAACTCCAACATCTTCCCTTTCTGGAGGAGCATCTGTATCAGGAACACCAACTAGGTCTGTAACCCCTTCGGTGACAGCCACAGGCTCGGGGACTGCGACAAAATCTGGCACCTCAAGTAACTCTGGAACACCATCTGTAACACCAAGCAAATCAGGAACACCGAGTAAGTCAGGAACACCCAGTAAATCTGGAACTCCAAGTAAGTCAAGAACTCCAAGCAGATCAAGAACACCATCAGTAACACCGAGCAAATCAGGAACCCTTACTAGATCGCGCACACGCTCTGCATAAAAAATATGGGCTATATAATTCATGACCGAGTCCACCACTCGGGCTTGTTTTCAATAAAGACATATCGCTTTGTTCTCTCTTTATCGGATGAAGGGAACTTCTCATTGAAATCATGAGAACGCTGCTTCAAAACTTTAATTATCTGTTCTGCTTGCTCAATCGTATTTGCTGAACCGGCAATCAGACTACCACCAATCGTGGATCCACCCATATTAACAGGCATCTTTGTAGTAAACTCAGAATAAATTAAATACTTGTCGGTCTTACAAAACTCCTTCATATAATCAGTCATCGTACTAAAAAATAACACGATAATTAATTCAATTTTTTCAGTCAACTTCCACGTCAGAATCTGGATACTCAGTGTCTAGAGCATCGTTTTCAACTTTGTATCTGCCCACATATGACCCCACACCATCAGCCAGTAAACTATACAACTTACCAGAATCCTGATCAAAACAATACTCCTTACCCTTATGCTTAATTTTGCGGACTTTTACCACTATAACCTCCGAAACATGAATTGGGGTCTCCATAGATTCTAGCATAGTTGCTGGCTTCAAGGGCTCACTGGCTAGGCTTGTATTAGAATTTAGGGTTCCAGGCGCAGCCTTTATTTTAACAGTTCGTGGTTTCTTAGGGGCCTTGACTGCTGCCGAAGGCATGGTAGGGGCACTAACTACAAGAGATTCTATAGGGACAGAAGGCTGAACTAGTTTCTTTTTTGGCATATTACTAATAGCAATAGCAACTGCTTCCTTAGCCCTACGTTCATCTGCCTCTAAAGGTGTAAAACCCTCCTTTACCTGTTTCAAATAAAATGGAGAACCATATAATTTACTATCAGCAGGATATGGCCCACCTACAAGACCATGGTCACATTTCTGATTTGACTGATACTTGTACTTGGGTAACTTTTTCGAGCAGTCTACACAAACTTTGACTCCTTCTGAAACTACATTTGGACATCTAAATTCTGTCCAAATGTATTTTCCTTCCTTACCCTCTTTCATAAGCTTGAAAGAATACCTGTCGTTATAGGCGCGTCTGGCCATACATGTATCCATTTCTTTGTATTTAATTATTTAAGTCTATTACAAGTGTTCAACTTTTTACGTGACCATTATATACATTTAGGGTTCTAGCACTTGGATCATTTGTTTCAGGACACCATTTCGGCATCCACTTGTATGGTACAGTCGCCTTGCAATGAGCATCTCCGTAAAAGGAAGCATAGAGCGACCTATAATAATAGTCCTCTGCAGTTTTCGGTGTCATATATGTATAAGTGGTATCTAGATCTTCTGGTAAAGCCGACACGCGCTCTTGAATCTCCTGGTACCACGCTTTATCAGGCCCAGATACTCCATCACTAAAAGCCTCTTTACGCCTCCATAGAACTTCATCGGGCAATGTGACACCATCATCAAATGCCATTCTTAAAATAGCCTTCTCAATACGCGCATCAGGCCCATCCCTTATAGATCGCAGTAGACTCGGGTGAATACTGCGTACAACTGCAACAAATTGTTTGTCTAAAAAAGGTGTTCTTGCTTCCAAGCCATTTGCACTAACACAGCGATCACTACGTAAAACATCAAATGTGTGAATATTTTCTAATAGCCGACCAGCCTCGGCATGGAATGCCTGGTCATTGGGCGCATTATTAAAGTACAAATATCCTCCGAAAAGTTCATCCGATCCATCACCATTAAAAACAACTTTGCAATCAGTCAAACTCCTGATTTTTTTAGCAATTAAATAATTTCCCACACTTGCGCGTACAGTGGTTGTGTCATATGACTCAATTGCCTCTATGACTTCTGGAATGGCATTAAAAAACTCGTCTGCAGTCATTATAATTTCCGTGTGGTCACTTCTAATCCAATCCGCCACAATTTTAGCGTATTTTAAATCAGAAGACCCTTCAAAGCCAATAGAAAATGTCTTAAGGGGAGGTTGATTTAACTGGCGTAAATTAGTTTGAACTAATGAAGCAATTAAACTGCTATCTAATCCGCCACTTAATAATGCAGCAACAGGTCTATCTGTTAACATCCGTTTATATACTGCCTCTTCAAGTGCATAGCGAAGTGCCACCGTAGCATCGACTTTAGCAGTCCATATAGAAGGAGCAAATTGTGGATTTGTAATCCAGGGAACTGTATGATATTTACTAGATTCCTTTAACACGAATAAATTTTTAGTTGAACTGGCCAAATGTCCATATATGCTAATAGTCCCGGGCAATACTGCTTCTAGCCGGTCAAAACCTTGACCGATCCCTTTTATTTCAGATGAAAATACAACGGTATCATTGCAGAAATTTGTAGCAACAAATAAGGGTCTTACACCATATGGATCTCTAGCAACAATAAGCCGGTTACGTTCGGAATCATACAATATTAAAGCAAATACACCATCCAAGGCCCTGGCAAACGTATCAAGGTCATCACGGTGGCGCATATATAATTCACCAATGCAATGACAATCAGATCCTGTATTATTTAGACCTAAGTCCTTTTCTAGATCCTTTGAATTGTATATTTCTCCATTACATATCCACGTAAGAGGCCCAGATGAATAGGGTTGCATACCAGCATCAGTTAAACCATTTATAGCAAGTCTTGTAAATCCAAAAGTTATTTCAGAAGATAATTTTAAAATACGCGTTCCTTCTGGACCCCTTGCTTCTAATTTACGTACACAATCTATATAACCTTCTACACGCCCTAAACATGCCCATATTCCACACATCTTTATAAGATACAAACAAAATGTTTAGACCTAATAGAAATGGACGCAAGTGATTTAATAAAAAAATTAAAAGAAAAAACCGTATTTAATAATATACAAGCACAATTCTCAATAGCACAAGCAATTAAGACACCACCGTGTAATCCTAAATTATGTGGATCATCTAATAATTGTTCTTATAATTTTAATACTTTTGAAATTCGTCAAGAATATTTTAGTGGGAGATATAATTTAGGATCAGTATGTAATTTTAGTACTTGCAGTACTTGTACAACATTTGGATACCAATAGTCCCGGTATTTATTTCAATAAAATATATAGAATGATACCACTTTCAGAAGGTATTGATCAAAATTTAAATACTCTTGTCTACAATGTTATTAAATATGGTATTATAATTGGCATGGGTATCAGTTTAATTGTTTTAATATTAGGTTCTGTATTAGTGCATGATACAACATATATCGAAAAAAATCCCAAGTTTTTTGTAAGTGAAACTCTTATGATGGGTATTTTAACAACAATTCCAATTTTATATATAACATATTTACGAGGGGGTAAAAAAGAGAACACTCTCTCAGGAACCATTTTATTTTTCATGAAAATTGTGCTTATCCATATTGGCTTCCAGTTATCTGGAGTATATACTGTATTATTTGGTTAAGATATAAAGGCTATATATAAGAATCTATAGATGTCTGGTGTAAAGTCAAAAGCCGAGCGTTTGAAGGAAACCATTACACTTTTGAAAAAACTTCCTGAGGTGGGCATTGCATGTGAATCTTGGGCATACAGTCAAGTACAGGATTTAATGACGGCTTGGGTGAATGGCGGGCCAGCAGTCACTGAGAAGATAGACTTTGAAAGTCACTGGGGCACCTTAGTTCTTCCTGTCAAAGAAGGCAAGGTATCATCTCTTGATTTGAAAGTAAAAAAGTAAATAAAATAAATAGCAACCATCTTTTTTGTGAGAAAATCGCACAAAAAAAATGGTCCAGGCGGGTCTTGAACCCGCGACCTTGGCGTAACTAAAATGTGACAACTGTGTTGCTATAATTATACGTAACCGTATAAGCACCACGCTCTACCAACTGAGCTACTAGACCTGATGTAAACGGGACCTTCTATCCAATCTTATATTTCACGGAACTTTTAGGCCACCGTCACAGCAATAAAGGTGTGACGGGGCCGACTCAATTTTTGTGGCTGCAGTTAGACCAATGGGGGTCTAAATTCCCCAGCTCTATAAACTATAATGATATCTGGTCCATACTTTATTAACCTGGACTATAGGCGCGATCGCCGCTTTCAAGTAGAAACTGAGTTTAATCGGCTTGGGATAGATTCTGCTGTTCGTGTATCAGCCATTTTTGATAAAGATGGTGCAACTGGCTGTCTCCAATCGCATATTATCGCAATGAATGATGACCCCTTAAATGTTGACGCCACCTGGATATGCGAAGATGATGTACAGTTTTTAGTGGATAGACCAACACTAGACATCTATATAAAAGAATTCATGGAATCCGATGCAGACATTTTATGCTTGGGTGGTGCAAGCAGAAAAAATGCAGAATATTCTGCTAATCTATGGCGTACATTTGATCTACAGACCACCTCATCTTATATTATAAAAGACAAGTTCAAACATATTTTGGTTGATTTTTGGAAAGTTATAGTGGATTGTCGCGTGAATCACAAGACAAATCTATACAAGGAGCAATATGATAATTTAGACGTAAATAAGGGTGACCCTCTAGCGGCAGATCAGAGTTGGAAGATTCTACAACAGTCTCATATATTTGTAACACCTAAGACACGTTGTATTATTCAGCGCTCCAGCTATAGTGACATAGAAAAGCAGCATGTGAGTTATGGTGTCTGAATTTCTGTGGGCTCTTCCTCCTCAACAAAGCAATACAGTATCTTTCTGAAATATCTGTAATGCAAGTGAAAGTTGGTCTCCATGCCTCCAGCTACTTCTACCTTGCAGGTAATCACCATAGTGGTATTCTCAGCCTTCAGCGCCTCGCACTTCTCTTTGTGGTTGTTAGTGGCCGCTTTCCAACTATTTTCTGCCATAGCTTTGAAATACTTTTCCTGAATGGTGGATGGTGGAATGACAATCATCTTTTTAGATACAATGCTGCAGCCTTATGCCTCATGAAAACTACGGCAAAAATTGAAGTTATTTGTGTGTGTATATTATAAACACATAAATGTCTGCATATCTGAAAATCGCTGATGTAAAACAGGGGCCATCTGAGATGCCAGAGGACCCCCCAATTATCTACAACTTCCCCCTGGACCCCTTCCAGCAGCATGCGATGAAGGCAATCTGTAGGGAAGAGAATGTGCTCGTGACGGCTAAGACGGGCTCGGGTAAGACCTTGGTCGGCGAGGTTCAGATTGCCTACTCCTTGAAAAAGGGTATGCGTGTGTTCTACACCACCCCAATCAAGTCGCTCAGCAATCAGAAGTTCAAGGATCTAAAGAAGCAGTTTGGGGATGGTAAGGTTGGCATCATGACAGGCGATATCAAGTTCTGCCCCGATGCAGACATCGTAATAATGACTACGGAAATTCTGCGGAACCTTTTATACAAGCAGGGGTCCACGACAAAGGACATAGGTCTCACGGCAGAGATGTCATGTGACCGCTTGGATGCGGTCATCTTTGACGAGTGCCACTATATCAATGATAGGGATCGCGGTCACATTTGGGAGGAGGTAATGATTCTGATGCCCCCAGATGTCAAACTGATTATGCTTTCTGCTACTCTTGATCACCCTGAATACTTTGCAGAGTGGCTGGGTGAACTCAAGCAGCGCCCTGTCAACTTGATTAGCACTGAGCATCGTAATGTACCCCTCACCCACCATCTTTGGTATGGCTCTAAATTCCATGTACTGATGGATCCTCAAAATCATTATAATGATCATATTTACAGGCAGTGGCTGGAGTGGCTTCATAATCAGGAGAAGGCACATTCTAAATTTCAGGAGAAAGTGCGCGATGCAAAGGCTGTAGGTACAGAGGGAGCAATTACGGGAAAGGTCAAACCCACCTCATTTCTTCACAGGATGAATGAACTCATTCGAAATCTGGAGGAGAAGGAACTTCTTCCTGCCTTATTCTTTATTCTATCAAGGAAGGATTGTGAAAAGTACTCAGAAAAGGTAGAAGGTAGTCTGATTTCAACATCAGATGCAGCATCTGTAAAGCACATCTGGAATTTTCATCTCAGCCACCACAAAAAGGCCCTTGAGGATATCCCCCAATACCATACCTTATATGAGTTGGTGCAGCGTGGTGTGGCGTTCCACCACAGCGGTATTGTGCCAATGTTGAAGGAGATTATTGAGATCCTCTTTGGGAAGGGGCTTATCAAGGTTCTGTTTGCCACGGAGACCTTTGCGGTGGGCATCAACATGCCGACTAAGACTGCTGTCTTTGTTGGTCTGAAAAAGTACGATGAGGAGCGTGGTGGAATGCGTATTCTAAATACATCTGAGTACATTCAGATGGCTGGTCGTGCTGGGCGGCGTGGTCTAGATACGATGGGCACGGTGATTTATCTGCCAGACAGGGACCCCGTGGAGCCGTCAGAAATGAAGGCGATGATGTGCGGAGGAAAGGCCCCTGTGACGTCTAGGATGGAATTCGGTTATGATTTTATCTTGAAGACGATTCAGTCGGGTAACAGCAACTGGCTAGATCTGCTGTCAAAGTCCTATTGGCGTAGGCAGCGCGAACAGTCCATCAACTATATCAAGGTAGATCAGTACAAGGCCTTGAGCAAGTTGAAACAAATTATTATAACTGAAGATGAGGCTGCTGCGATAAATGAGAAAGAGGCGATTGAACAGCAAATTCGTGAAAATAATAATGCAAAGCGTAAGAAGGCTGAGCTTGCCTTGAGGATTTGGAAGGATAATCATTTGGGGCCGAGGTGGCAAATTGCGGAACAGAAGGCTGCAGAGTTCCGTGAGATTAATAATAGCCTCAGGCTGATTAACCGAGATCTGGAAATTGCCCTGGATGTATCATCTAGTGTTGAGGCTCGCATTCGTGTTTTGGAGCATCTAGGGTTCTTGAAGCCGATTGAGGATCCGACGAAGCACACTCGGGCGACTTTGACCACGCTCGGTGTGTTGGCTACTGAGTTAAATGAGATGGACGCCTTGCTTATGTCACAGTTCTATAAGATGGAGGGGTCAACTAAACTAGAGCCCGTGGAGGTACTGACTATTCTGGCCGCATGTATTACAGAGGCAAAAAAGGCTGACGAGCAACCCACAATTGAGCAGTTGAATACATCTGCCAAAGTGAAATCTACCTTGTATAAAATCAGCGACATGTGGCAGAAGTTATGCGAAGCAGAGTCTGCATGTTGTGCTAAGCAGTCTGAATGGAACCTCAGTACATTTTGGGTAAATCCGATGCTGCGTTGGATAGAGGGTGACTCGGTGGTGTCAATCTGTTCAGAGTTTGGCGTCTACGAGGGAAATCTTATTCGGTCCGTTTTGAAGTTGCAGAATATGCTGGAGGAATGGCGTTCCATGGCACAGTACTGTGAACATATAGATGTTCTTGACCGATTCAGAGATGCGAATAGCCTATTAATCCGGGAGACAGTGATTCAGGATAGTTTATACCTTCACCTTTAATCTATATTATATATAGGATGCGAGATTTATTTGCAGATGGTACAAACTCCCTTTATCACTTTATATTTGGCTTTTTTGCAGTATTATTTTGGTGGATTATTCCATTATATATTCTATATGAACTCTTGCATCCATATGATAAAAATATAATTATAGATTTTAGTGAATTTATAATTGGTTATATGTTTGGGTATTTAACTGGAATACCAAGTAAAACCTATACGGTCATAATAAAAATGAACAAGATCTAAAGCATCTATGCTTGTATAATCAGAATGGATCAGGATATTTTTGCTCTAGTAAGTAAATACGGGTTTAAGGCACTTCATAGCCGCCTCAATGAAATCATGCGGACCGAGTTTGAATATCTGAAGGGCCAATTTGACGTGGCACCCACAGAGACTCCACAACCCCAACCTCTCCAACAGCTACAGCAGCCCCAGCAAACCCAGCAAACTCAACCCCCTGTAAAAATCAGCAAAAAGGGTAGAAAGCCCTACACTAAAAAATCCAAGGCCGTCCCCGTAACAGAACCAATTGTCTCAGAAGTCCAAGAAATAAAAGATGTAATTGTTGTATCACCCGTAGAGCGCCAGGGATTCCGCGACCCAAAAGAAGTCAAAGCATTCCAAAAGGCTGCAGAGCAGGAAAAGCATAAAGAGAATGTGGCAGCCGGAATTGACGTCAGCAAAATTCTGACAAAGGATAATTTAAAACAGTGGATTGAGCAAGAGGGTCATACGTATGCTTGGGTAGCAAGAGAAAAAGCAGGCTGTCCTGATACCCATGTCGCCGCAACAGCCCAAATGATGGGAGTAAAAAGTAAAATTTCTAAGAGGCGTGGAATTGTAATGGCCAACCATTAAGCATCAACGATAATAACAATGTGACCATTAGTCGGATTCAGTTTTGAATCACTAGCACACTGCCATGAAAACCCATCAAGAATACCTGTAATTTTAATATTGTCTGCAGTGGTAAACGTAAGACTTTGTTTACCAATATCAGTAAAATCAGTCAATGGAAACTTCCCCTCTGTCAGAATAACCATATCGCCAATCTTATGAGGTGCAGGGGGGCTATTATAATTATTATGATGATCACGTACACCGAGAATCTTAAACTCCTTTCCTAGCTTATTTACTAATCCAAAGGTGAGCTCAATAGATGCCTTTCCCCCTGGGCTCGCAGATGCATCAGATGTCTTGGGGCTAGGTAGTTCTTCCATTGTACCCGTCTATACCCGAATCTCACTTTTCAATTTTTGCGCCCATGTTTGCAGCTCCATTCACAACCGCAACTGACTTACGCCTCTTTGGCTGTTTTTTAACTACAGGCACCTCAGGAACAATCGTAGTAACTTCTGGTGTTGCTAATTCCACTTCATTTTCTACTTCAACGTATTCTCCAAGAAGTGTCTGAATAGTGGTCGTCAGATCAGCCTGCTGATACTTTAGTTCTGATAGGTTATATGCCGTATTCATCTCAATTAAGTCAATCTGCTGCTTCTTATCTGATACAATTTTCTTCATGAGTTTGTTACCCCTAGTCACCATACGGTCCAAATAAACCTTCGCCTGGTCAATTCTTGATTTAAATATAGGTTCGCTGGAATCCAATTCACGCGACTCTATAATACTATTGAATGCCTGAGTGATCCGAATTACCTGATTTATTATAGAAAGGGTATAGTCCACATCTATTTCAGCACATGACTGAAAATACATGGCGCACTGCGAATCGTTGATCCACTCAATCCCAATCGGTACATTCGGATCCCGTCCCTGAATATTTGTAACTAACGAAATAAATATACCGACTGGTACTTCAGGGTGCAGTTTCATATCACGAAGAAACTTCTTCACCTCGTCTGATTTTACAGCGTGCCCATAGTTTTTAATTTCAAATAAGACAGGTGTATTGTTGATAGTAGCTGAATAGTCGCAAGAAAATGTTGGCATCTTTACTAGATCCCAGTTCATTTTCTCTTTAGCAATAGCTTTGAAATAGTGTTCGCCATCTTGACCCTTCAGTACAGAGGAAGCGGTCCGCTGGATCTTTGACTGCAGCTCCTGCTCTTTAATTATCAACTTTTGTTCTCTCTGACTCAGACAATCTTCTTTTACGCGAATAATTTCTTTATGCGCATCTTCAACAACCTTGAGATGTCTAGCCGCCTCTTCCTGACAGCGCTCACGAATCAAACTCTCAGACTTATTGGCAACCTGTATCTCAGCTTCTAATTCTGCAAGGCGTTTTGTTATGGTACGCATCTCCTTCTTATGGATAGCTTCTGATTCCACCTTGGAACTGGCCATCTCAGATTCAATAACAGTCTTAGATTTCTTAAGTTCCTTCAGTTGCTTTTCATAATCAGAACATAATTCATGAATTTCAGAAGTGTATTTTTCCGAAACCTGTTTCTCTCTTTGAGACAATTCACTAGAATGTTTTTCTTTGATATCTTTGAGATATTCAGCAAAGAGTGAATCGCGAGTGTATTCATCGACAAGCGACCCTTCGATTCCAATAAGTTTTGACGCAAATGCCAAAACGTTTTGAAATTGTAATACAGAGCAATTCATAATATTTTCTGGCGCGTGAAAGGTTGGCTCCACATAAAAAGTTAAGACAGCATTATCTTTTATCTGTTGTCTACAGGCAAACGATGGAGTTTCTCCTGGATTTAAGCTCATATTACATAATTATAGGCCCCAGCGTTTAGACCAACTTTACGGTGCCATTCAATTGTAATTCAATTATAGTTTCCAAAAATACCTTGTACTCTTTTACATGTAATTCGTTATTATAGTTATAAAATGCCTTAAGCGCATAAAAAAGATTATCTGAATAAAGTTTAACTAGAGAATCTTCTGTATGTTCACCAATTACACCAGCATAGGCCATATAAATATCCGTGCGCGCAGAAGTATTTAACCAGCTATTGAACTTATATCCAGTATTTTCATCTAGTACCCTAGATATTTCTTGAAAAATAGCTTGTGCCATATATTGAATCAGAGCAATCTATCTTTAGACAGTTGTATTAAGCATCTCTTTGACGCAGCATTTGCCTATCAATAGGTGCAGGTAATCTAAGTGGCATAGAAGTGATGTTATGCCTAACTAGTTCATCTATAGTTGGAGCTTTATGATCAAGCCCAGTTACAGGAGAATCTGTTAAAACGCTTGCAATTGACTCTAATAAAGTGCCAATTGTAAATGCCGGTGACCAATTTTCCTTTAAGATATCAAGGCATATCTCTCCATCCGGATATACATTCTCAGAGCGCACACGATCAATAAATCGTACATTTGGTGGAACAATAGGATAATCCTTTGAAATTTCAATTAATAGCCTATATTTTTTACCCCTGTGTCTGGGATCATCTAAGTTATGAATACTCGCTTCCCACTTCATTAAATCATAGCCACCACCTGGCCGAGCGGTCCAAATATTAGAAGGGTATTTACTCATCTCATTTAATTCTCGCTGAACACGTTTTAAACAAAATGACGTCATACTAATGATGGTTACAATAGATGTAATCAATTTTTAGAGGCACATAAAATATATAAAGTTTCATCTTTATTTCCCATTTAACTTAACCCCAGGCTGAACCCCTATAATAACAACATTAGTAGAAGGTGAATCAAGTAATGACGTACCTAAATTTAAGAAAAATAATACAATTAATGAAATAGTAATAAACTTTATAAGTGGTGTAAATAAAGAGTTGAAATCAAACTTAATCCCACCCTTAGAATTATCAGACTCGTCTGTAGTATCTATATCTTTACCCATATTTGTACGAATTTGTAATCTATCTAAAAATGGCTGTATTGATGGCATAATGATTCCTTCATTCAAAGCATTTACAAGATCAACAATATTATTGCCAATTAGTACACCAAGGGCTACACCAATAACATTAAAATCAACCATAATTCTTCCTATACTGTTGGTACCATCAGATACAACATTCAATGGGCTAGGTATTAGCTTTAAACTATCAGGTGCAATAGAGAGTGGCATTATATATTATATGAATATATATAAAAATATACCGGAAACATATTATATTTATCTAAAATGCTGTCTAGCACTTAAGTATAATCCTTTAAAGTATTTAAAATAGTCTGAACAATCATATGATAATCAACATTTATACATCTAGGATCATTATCTAAACTGTTCTCGCTTATAATACATTTACCTATTGATAGCCATGGTTCGCAACGTGCAGATTCAAAAATCGTAAAATCATCAAAGCAATGAATATTAAGCAATATTTTACATGATGCAAGTGCTTTATCTCGTTCTTCACCATATGTTTGCATATAATTTACAGAAACTCCATGTGATCGCAGTGTATCTAGAATATGCTTGCGGCGTTCAGAATCACAGCCAGCAAATCCAACATCATATATATAATTAGCTGCATACGCCTTTAATTTATCTTTATACCAGTTTGGAGATATTGGTGGTACATGTTTAGCAGTTATACCATTAGTGGCTAATATTTTGACATTTTCTATACTATAATCCCATATTTCAATAACGGAATTATTTATTTTAGCAAGAAATTCATTGAGTTTATTTATAGAAGATAATTGTTCAGAATTGTATAAAATATATTTATCTGGATATCTTTCAGTTGACCAGATAACTATAGGATAGTCGTGTGGGGGGCAATTATCAGATTCTAAAAAGAACTTAAAAGTGTCAACCCATTTGGCAATATTTGTAAGAATAGCCATCTAATTAATTTAAAGGGGGAACTTTAAATATTTGGGGAAACACGTTTTAAAATGGTGAGTCCATTATTATTAGTAAATTGTTGATGTAAAACCCATTCGGGATGCGCGGAAAAATTTCATAGATCAAAAAGAAATAATGACAGTGGATGAAGAGAAATCGCAGATTATATAGATTGGAAAAAGTAGCAGAAGAAATATGAAATATACGAGAAAGATATTATTATGATACTCTTAACCCGTTATATAATAAAAATAAGGCAAGGTATAAGGCTGTATATATGAGACAAAAAATATTGATTGAAAGTGTATTAAAAGGGGGGTTGTTAAATTCTAAGAAAATCTGATGAGGTAGATGAGATCTGATGGGGTTGACAGGGTTGATAATATCTGATTGGATTGCTAGAGTCTGGTAGAGTCTGCTAGAGTTGGTAAGATCTGATGAGGTTTGATGGGGCAGATAATATCTGATGAAGTTGATGAGATCTGATGGGGTTGACGGGGTTGATAATATCTGATGGGGGGCCATGGAGCTGATGAGGTCTGATAGAATTGCAAGAGTCTGATGGGTCAGATAATATCTGATGGGGGCTGTACGTGTCTTATCTGCGGCTTTGCTTGAAGTCGGTTGAGACAGAATGGGTAGATGGGATTGATGGGATTGATGAGATCTGATGGGATTGATGAGATCTGATGGGATAGATGAGATCTGATGGGATTGATGGGATTGCAACTGTCTTATCCGCCGCTTCGCGGCGCGCGAGCGTAGCGAGCGCATCAGACTCATGAGCAGTTATACATCATAAAAATATCTGATGAAGTAAATCTTACATCATCAAATATTTACCCTGTACCACCCCCTTTGTACTGATTCTCAGATTTATAATATTAAAAAATACAGATTTATTCTTTATTTGTGATACAATTTGTG
>Ga0192647_101864_pt1 | contig 13429 bp, 11 predicted proteins | sample LauGreFa1BDMLBSN_2_FD_133046 | JGI IMG/M metagenome (GOLD analysis project Ga0192647, IMG submission 133046) | Freshwater lake microbial communities from Lake Michigan, USA - Fa13.BD.MLB.SN - reassembly | ecosystem: Environmental > Aquatic > Freshwater > Lake | place: Lake Michigan, USA...
GATATATTTTTGCAACTTACATGAAAGATGCAATTTCGGTAGTAAAACAATACGATTTTAAAGGAACGTTAATTAGAGAAGTAACCCTTCCAGGCATTGGAACTGCTTCTGGTTTTGGTGGAAAAACAAAAGATTCCGAATTGTATTTTTCTTTTACAAATTATACTACTCCGGCAACTATTTATAGCTATAATCCAAAAGAAGGAAAAGCTACTGTTTATAAAAAACCAGTGGTAGACTTCAAAAGCGAAAATTATATTTCTACGCAAGTCTTTTATACTTCAAAGGATGGAACTAAAATTCCTATGATTATTACCCACAAAAAAGGATTAAAATTAGAAGGAAAAAACCCTACTATTCTTTATGGTTATGGCGGTTTCAATATTAGCTTAACGCCAAGTTTTAGTATTGCCAATGCGGTTTGGCTTGAAATGGGCGGAATTTATGCTGTTGCTAACCTTCGCGGAGGTGGAGAATACGGCAAGAAATGGCATGATGCAGGAACCAAACTTCAAAAGCAAAATGTATTTGATGATTTTATAGCTGCAGCTCAATATTTAATTGCCGAAAAATACACCTCTTCTGACTTTTTAGCAATAAAAGGAGGTTCCAACGGTGGATTATTAGTTGGCGCAGTAATGACACAAAAACCAGAATTAATGAAGGTTGCACTTCCAGCGGTAGGAGTTATGGATATGTTGCGATATCACACCTTTACTGCGGGAGCGGGATGGGCTTATGATTATGGAACTGCTGAAGATTCAAAAGAAATGTTTGAGTACATCAAAGGTTATTCTCCTGTTCAAAATGTAAAAATGGGTACAAAATACCCTGCCACTTTAGTAACAACTGGAGATCATGATGATCGTGTGGTACCAGCTCATAGTTTTAAATTTGCCGCTGAATTACAAGCAAAACATGTAGGCCCTAATCCTGTTTTAATACGAATAGAAACCAATGCGGGTCACGGAGCTGGAAAACCGGTTTCAAAAACAATTGAAGAAGCTTCCGATATTCAAGCGTTTACGCTATTTAACATGGGATTTAATAGCTTGCCCTAATTAAAAATCAAGTTAAATAAAAGCAGACTAGTTTTTGATTAGTCTGCTTTTTTTTAATATTCTATTTTTCCTAAATGTCGCATTACCTTAACAATTCTACCTTTTCTTTTGTTGATGTATTCTGTTGAATTGGTGGCTTTGTATTTTCTTGGGTTGGGCAAAATGGCAGCTATTCCTGCAGCTTCTCTTAGGGTAAGGCTAGTGGCTTCTTTGCGGTACCAATATTCGGTTGCGGCTTGAGCTCCATAAATTCCGTTGCCCATTTCAATTGAATTTAAATAAACTTCCATGATTCTTTCTTTGCCCCAAATTATTTCTATTAAAACGGTAAAATAAGCTTCAAATCCTTTGCGGATATAACTCCTCCCTTGCCAAAGAAAAACGTTCTTAGCGGTTTGTTGTGAAATGGTACTTCCTCCTTTAATCTTTTACCCTTTTTGATTGTTTTTCATAGCCAATTGCATCGCTACAAAATCAAAACCGTGGTGTTTTAAAAAAGTTCCATCTTCACTTGCAATTACTGCTTTTTGTAGATTTTTCGAAATGTCTTCAATAGGAACCCAGTCATGATTACAAACCATTTCTTTGCCATCTAATTTCATTTCAATGGCTCTAGTAACCATTAAAGGGGTAAAAGGAACGGGGACAAATTTGAAAATAATAACCATTCCAATTGATATTCCTAAAAACCAAAGAAAAACTCTAAATACTAATCTGGTAAATTTTTTCCACATAAATTTTATATTAAATCGGCCAATTCTGTGCCTATTAAACTGCCAATTGCAACTCCCATTCCGCCCAGTCGAACGCCACAAAATACATTATTCGATAGGGGCTTTACTATTGGATTTTTTGATCCTCCAATTCCCATAATTCCACTCCAACGATGATCGATAGTAAACTCTTGATTGGGTAAAATTACTTCTTTTAATAGCATTTCCAAATGGTTTTGGATGATTTGCGTTTCGCCAAATTCATCGGTGGCTTCGCCTTCAAAATCTAAATTTCGACCACCGCCAAAAAGGATTCTATCTCCAATATTTCTAAAATAATAATAGCCTTTATCAAAATGAAAGGTGCCTTTTAAGTGTAAGTTCGGTATTGGTTGGGTAATTAAAACTTGCGCGCGTGCTGGTTTAACCTCGCCTTTGGTAAGTTCTGAAGCAAAACCATTAGTAGCAAATAAGAGCTTTTGGGTTTTAAATGAAAAATCTCCAAGCGCCACCTCAACATAGGTTCCATTGTCATTAAATGCCGTAACTTTTTGTTGGTTCAAGATCAAAATATCATTTGCAGCAGCTTGTTTTATTACTTCTTGCATCATGTTTCCAGTATCAATTTGACCTTCAAAAGGATTAAAAATGACACTTTCAAATATCCCATTAAACCCAAAGCGATCTATTTCTTTAGAATAAACATCGGCTTTAAATAAAGGCTTCAAAATTTCGTTGATGAAAGGAAGTTTATTGGTGCATTCCAAATAATCCGTCTCTTGTTCTTTTAAAAACAATTCGTATCCGCCAAACGGTTTGTAGTCTAAGCGGTCATCGCCTACGCGTTTTCGTAATAACTTAAGTCCTTCCCAACGTTTTTGAATGAGTTGAATCACTTCTTCTTCGGAATGGAATTTCAGATCGTCAATAATTTCAGACAAGCTTCCAAAACAGGCAAATCCAGCATTTTTGGTACTTGCTCCTTGAGGTAAGTGGCCTTTTTCTAGGACAATTATTTTGCTATTAGGAAATCGTTCACGAAGTCGTAATGCGGCGTGAAGACCTACAATACCACTTCCTACAACGGCATAATCAACATTGGTAAACCAATTTTTTATTTCCCAGTAACTGAGCTGCATCTTTTTTTATTCCAAATGTAATTAATCTTAGGATATTATAATAATTTTGATCGTCAATCACTGCTATTTGATCTATAGAAAATAAACATATTAGAAAAAATGAGTACATTTAAACCTTTAAAAAAATTAAAACTATGAAAAAATTACTGATTTTAACATTAATTACTATGAGTGTAAATGCGGTTGTAGCTCAAAATATTATGTCGCCCGAATTACTTTGGAAATTGGGTAGAATTTCTCCATTAGGAATTTCTAAAGACGAGAAAAATATTATTTATAAAGTTTCAACACCTTCTGTAGAAGAAAATAAATCGAATTCAAAGTATTATTTAGTTCCAGTAATTGGTGGGACAGTGATAGAAATTTCAGATTACAAATCGCTTTTAGCTGATAAAAATATTTCTCCAGATGGGAAATACACCGTATACAATGAAGAGGTAAAAATCGATAAAGTTCATGGGAAAGATTTTTATCCTAATTTGGATAAATCGAATGCTCAAATCTATAATGGATTGGACTATCGCCATTGGGACACTTGGAACGAAGGTAAATTCAATCATGTTTTTTATAAATCAAACGGAGAAAAACCGGTTGGAATTGACATTATGAAAGGTGAAAATTTCGATGCTCCACAAAAACCATTTGGCGGGGACGAAGACTACATTTGGTCTCCAGACAGCAAAAGCATCTTATACGTTTGCAAGAAAAAGGCAGGAACTGCTTATGCCATTTCTACCAATACTGACATTTACGAATACCATCTTGAAACTGGAATAACCGAAAACAGAACAGAAGGAAATTTAGGCTATGATACCAATCCAACATTTTCTCCAACAGGAAATTTATCGTGGTTGCAAATGAAACGCGACGGTTATGAAGCCGATAAAAATGACATTGTAGTTAGCTTTAAAGGAACCACTATTAACCTTACGGCAAATTGGGACGGAAGTGTCGAGAGTTTTATTTGGAGTAAAGACGGAAAGAAAGTCTATTTTCAAGCGCCTGTTGATGGAACGCTTCAATTATTTGTAGTTGATTTTCCAGGGTTATCCAAAAAAACACCTCAAGTGGTTCAAGTTACCAATGGTGATTTTGATGTTTCAGGATTAGTAGGAATTGTAGGCGATAAAATTATTTTGACGCGTTCAGATATGAACCACGCTGCCGAATTGTATTCGTATGATTTGAAGAAAAAAGTTTGGAATCAATTGTCGAATGTGAATACAGCAACCTACTCCACATTGGCGTTAAGCAAAACAGAAAGAAGATATGTAACCACAACCGACGGCAAAAAAATGTTGGTGTGGGTAATTTTACCTCCAAATTTTGATGCTTCAAAAAAATACCCAACGCTATTGTACTGCCAAGGCGGACCACAATCCCCTTTAACTCAATTTTACTCTTTCCGTTGGAATTTTCAATTAATGGCCGCTAACGGATACATTGTGGTGGCGCCAAACCGAAGAGGAATGCAAGGTCATGGAGTAGAATGGAACGAGCAAATTAGTAAAGATTGGGGCGGACAAGTGATGAGAGATTACCTTTCGGCGATTGATGATGTGGCCAAAGAAAACTACGTTGACAAAGCAAGATTAGGATGTGTGGGAGCAAGTTATGGTGGATATTCGGCATTTTATTTAGCTGGAATTCACAACAACAGATTCAAAACTTTTATAGCTCACGATGGGGTTTTTAACACCACGAGCATGTTTGGAACTACCGAAGAAGTGTTCTTTAACAACTGGGATTTTGGTGGTGCTTATTGGGAAAAAGACAACAAAGCAGCTCAAAAAACCTATACTGAATTTAATCCCGCAAGCCACGTAGACAAATGGAATGCGCCAATATTAATTATTCAAGGTGGAATTGATTTTAGAGTTCCAATTGGACAATCGCAAGAGGCATTTCAAGCAGCACAATTGCGCGGAATAAAAAGTAGGTTCTTGTATTTCCCAGAAGAAAACCACTGGGTATTAAAACCTCAAAACGCACAAGTTTGGCAAAAGGAATTTTACAAATGGTTGAAAGAAACACTTTAATAATTTCAAATTAAATACCTAAACCACGGGATTCGTTCCGTGGTTTTTTATTTCAAATGCATTCGTACCTTTGTAAATTAGAATTAGAACTTAAAAATGAACTTCACCTATTCAAAAGCCGAAAAACTAAAAAGCAAAACGACTATTGATTTACTTTTTTCAAAAGGAAAATCGGTATCGAAATATCCGTTGCGATTGGTTTATATAGAAGGTGATTTTGGTGAAGAATTTCCAATTAAAATGGGGGTTTCTGTTTCAAAAAAACATTTTAAAAAAGCGGTTGACCGGAACTATTTTAAACGGGTGCTTCGCGAAACCTATCGCCTCAACAAACATTTATTGTTGGATAATTTATCCACTCCATTTTCGTTTATGTTGCTTTATCAAAGCAAAGACCGACTGTCATTTGAGGAAATCAATAAAAAGACAATTCAGCTGTTTGAAAAATTTTTGGAAGCACAAAAAATAGCCCTAAAATAAAATTATACGATGTACAAATTCCTAAAAAAACGATTTATAATTCCGGTATTGGCAAGCGGAATGCTATTTATTGGCGCAAGCTTTAAAGACGATTTTTTTGAAATTGCCAAACAAATAGAGATTTTCACCTCCTTATTCAAAGCAGTAAATAGTAATTATGTAGACAAAGTAAATCCAGGTGAATTAATGGATAAAGCCATCAAAAGCATGTTGGCCGAATTGGATCCTTACACGAATTATTTCAACGAGCAAGATGTAGTAAAATACAAAATTAATAATACCGGCGAATATACCGGAATAGGCGCTGTGATTACTCGTAAAGAAGCTAAATTAATAATAAAAGAAATCTACAAAAATTACCCTGCAGACAAGGCGGGTCTAAAAGGCGGTGATGAAATTATTTCAATTGGAGATATCAGTTTATCCGATTATAAAGAAGACGCGAGCCAATTGTTGAGAGGGGGAAAAAATGCAAAAGTGGACCTAAAATACATTCGCCAAGGGAAAACCCTTTCGGCCCAGTTAGTTTTGGAAGAAGTAGATATAAAAGCAGTCCCTTACTTTAGCAAAATAGACGATAAAACAGGTTATATTGTTCTCAATCAATTTACTGTTAAGGCATCGGCGCAAGTTAAAGAGGCCCTGGAACAATTAAAAAGAGAAGGCGCGGAAAAAATTATTCTGGATTTAAGAGGCAACCCGGGCGGCTTATTAAATGAAGCCGTAAGCATTTGTAATTTATTTGTTCCAAAAAATGAGGTGATTGTTACTACAAAATCCAAAACGGAGAAACACAATATTACTTTTAAAACAACGAGAGAGCCTATAGATACTGAAATCCCTTTGGTGGTTATTGTAGACGGTAAAAGCGCCTCAGCTTCTGAAATTGTGGCCGGAGCGTTGCAGGATTTAGATCGAGCAGTAATTATTGGCAGTCGTAGTTTTGGAAAAGGATTGGTCCAACGTCCAATTGATTTGTGTTATGGGACTCAAATTAAAATTACCATTTCAAGATATTATACCCCTTCCGGAAGATGCATTCAGGCATTGGATTATTCCAATAAAGACAAAGACGGAAAAGCAATTCGTACCGCGGCCACTAATTATAATGCGTTTAAAACTAGAAAAGGGCGAACGGTTTACGATGGCGGTGGAATTTTACCGGATGTTATTTTAGACGAAACAAAACTCAGCAATATTTCAGAGGCCTTGATTAAAAACGACGGGATATTCAATTTTGTAACTGAGTATTATTATAAAAATCCAAATTTAGGAACGACAATTCCTGTAATTTCCGATTTGGACTTTGCAAATTTTAAGGCGTTTTTAAAGCGTGAAAAATTCTCTTTTGATACCGAAACCGAGTTAGCACTTAAAAAGACTTTAGCGGCCGCAAAAAAGGAAAAATTAGACGCGTCAATTTCAAATGAGTACCAACAATTGCTATCGGCATTGCAAAAAAGCGAAGAAAATCTGTTGAATCAAAATCAGAAGGAGATCAAAAATCTAATTCTCGATGAAATAATCAAGCGTTATCAATACAAAGAAGGGCTTTATTTGTATTACACCAAAAACAATTCTGAGATTAAAAAAAGTGTTGGAATTTTGAATAATCCAATCGAATACAGCAAAATTCTAAATTAGAATTTACTTTGTGATTTTCATTTCAATGTGAGGAATATCGTCTTCTAAATACATTGCTGAGGTGGCTTTAAATCCATGCGATTCATAGAATTTCTTCAAATACAATTGCGCCGAAATCGTGATGTTCTCAACCTTAAACCGATTTTTAATTTCTAAAATAGATTGGTCTATCAAGGCGTGTCCGAAGTTTTTATCTCGGTGTTTTTCGGCAACCACAACTCTACCAATGGAAGAAAATTCAAAATAATCTCCCGGTTTAAACAATCGAGAATGTGCTACTATTTCTCCATCAACTGTTCCAAATAAATGCAACGCCTTTTGGTCTTTGTTATCGATATCTTGGTAAACGCAATTTTGTTCTACTACAAATACTTCCGATCTTAATCTTAATATTTGATATAATTCTTGTGTTGAAAGTTCGTCGAAGGATTTTGTTTTCCAGATAATTGGCATCTTTTCTATTTATTTTTTGATGAATCTTACCGATTTAATTATCGCTTCTAATTCAAACATTAAGTCTCTTTTTTTCATCGAAGGCGCATAACAAAAACCTTCTAAAACTACAATTCGACGGTTTCCATAATCTTTAATGCAATAATTTATAAATGGCCCCGACATGAAATCATTTTTCATTTCCCATGTTCCTTTAGTTTCAAAAGCAGTTCGTTTTGCTAATTTGGTTTTCAGGAAATATGGAGAATATGCTTGCTCAGTAATCATTTTTGAATACCGTTCGGTTCCATGAATATAAAGACGGCCAATAGAATCTCTGGTTTTTACAACGTTTTTAATTAAACTAGATTTATAACTGGCTTCAATGTTTTTTATTGGTATTTGATAAATCAAAATGCTGGTGCTTCCGCCGGTGATTTCTTTTTTATACCACATGAATTTTTTTCTAGACAAAACGCTACTGTACCCTTTTGGGATATGGATGTCTATTTTAAATTTCTTTTTTATTCGGTCGGTTTTGATTATCGCAGTATCAATAACCCTTTGGTTTTCTAAAATTTCCGTTTCCCGCATCAGTTGAATTATCTCCGCTGTATGTTGGTCAATAACGCTTAAAATTTCGTGAGTGTTTCTTCCAGAGATGTAGAAAATGTTTTGAGGAGTAGCAAATTCATTTTTCTTAATTTCAAATTCGCTAGATGCTCCTTTTTTTATTACAATACTGTTTCGGCTATTTACCACATACCCTTCTAAAAACTTAATCGGATACTGATTGATGGTGAACTGCGGTTCTTCTTGTGGAAGTCCAATTACCGAGGAGGCAAATTTATTTCTAATGGTATCTCCAATCTCGCCTTTCCAAAGTTGGTCGTCTATTAAAACAGAAATCGTATTGATGTCGCCAGTAGTTTTTTCATTGGCATCGTCATTTTTGTTTTTACAAGAAAAGAAAAACAAAGCCGTTAGCAGCAAAAAAAAATGGACTTTATTCATGTTGTTATTAATGAATTAAAGTCCAAATTTAAGTAAAGATATTGTATTAACCGCTAATTTTTAATTTCATTCCCGGTTTAAGATTTTCATTGCTAATGCCGTTCCACTTTTTAATATCTGAAATAGTTATTCCAGGATATTTTTTGGCAATTTTATAAAGCGAATCCCCTTTTTGAACGTAATAATGTTTCTCGGATACTTTCGTTTTGGTCGCTGATTTGTCTTTTTTAGCTGTTTTCTCGGCAATCAACACTTCCGTTTTTCCCACTATTAAAGTACTTCCCAATTGAATATTATTATCAGTAAGGTTGTTCCACAGTTTAAGATCGTCGGTAGAAACCTTGTGCTTTTTTGCAATGTTTCCAAGATTGTCGCCTTTAACAACTACATATTCCTGAGTTTTGTATTCTGTTTTTGCAGCTACATCGGCATCGGAATTAAGCGTGTCGTTTTCTTTTTCCAATGCTAATTTCAACTTCAATCCCAAAGCGATGTTTCCATTGGTTAAATTATTCCACTTTTTAAGGTCATCTATCGAAACACCATATTTCTTAGCGATATTGCTCAGGTTATCCCCTTTTTGAACTACATAAAATTCCGGCTCTTTTGTTTCGGTAAAGGGAGTTTCCTTTTCCATTTTTGTCGCTTTTTCATTTGCGGCAAGCACTTCATTTTTGTTATCAGTCGCTTTACTATCCGTTCTTATTTCTCTCTTCACCTTAGAAGCTACCTTTTCATTTATTTTGATTTTCAATACTTTTCCTGAAGCTACACTGTTCTTTTTTAGATCGTTCCACTCTTTAATTTCTGCAATGGTAACGCCGTATTTATTCGCTATTGAACTTAAATTGTCCCCTCGTTTAACCTTATATTTTTTGGTGTTTGTTACCAAAGTCACTACCACCTCTTCCTTAAATTTAGTTTCGACAACAAGTGGTTTTTCAGCCTCAGCTGTTGACTCTTTTTTAACCTCAGCAACCTCTTTCGATTCCACGTCTTTCGGGTTTACGGCTACATTATCGTAACTGTATATTTTCAACATTTTGCCTCGTGGAGCGTAGGTTCCTCTAATTCGATTCCATTTTTTAAGTTCTGATACGGAGACCCCGTATTTATTGGCAATTTCGCTTAAGCTATCTCCCCGTTTAATTTTATAGAATCTTGTTTTAGTAACTACATGACCGTCTTCTGCTTCGTTAACTTTTGAGGCATATCGGCTTTCGTAAGGACGTTCTCTTTTGCTAGTTTCATAATTCACATAGGCATATATTTTATCTTCATTAGAAGTATAAATCGCCACTTTATCATTTGGCATGCGCAAATAGTGATTTTCGCCCTCAATAAAAGGAACTACATCTCTTTTATAGGCAGGATTCAATAATTGCAATTGCGAGACAGGAATGTCAATTAAATCGGAAATTTGCTTGAAGGTAATTTCTCTTTTTACCATTATGGTATCAGTGGCAAAGTGCTTAATAACCGCTCTATTAGGAACAATTCCGTGCTCTTTATGGTATTCATAAATATACATTGTCGCTAAAAATGCGGGAACATATCCTTGGGTTTCTTTTGGTAAATGCTTTCTTATATTCCAAAAGTTTTGCTGGCCTCCCGATCTACGAATGGCTTTCGCCACATTTCCTGGGCCCGAATTATAAGACGCCAAAACCAAGTCCCAATCACCGAAAATTCTATACATATTCGACATATACAAGGCCGCGGCATCACTAGCTTTTAAAGGATCACTTCGGTCGTCAACATACGTATTTATGTTTAATCCGTATTGTTTTCCCGTTTGGAACATAAATTGCCATAATCCTGTCGCGCCTACTCTTGAAACCGCTTTAGGGTTCAAGGCCGATTCTACCACCGCCAAATATTTTATCTCTAAAGGCACATTTTGTCTCGCCATGGCTTCTTCAAACATGGGGAAATAAAACTCCGAAATAGCCATTAATCTTTCAAATGATTTCTTTCTGTTTTTCAAAAATGATTTGATGATGTTTTCAAGCCCTTGATTGTATTCAATATTAAAGGGCGACTTCGCGTCCATTAGAGCCAACCTCGATTTTAATACTTCGGTAGGCAATTCAAAATCTACTTTTTTGTCGATATTGATGTTTTTAATATCAACCGATAGGTCGTTGTACAAGTCCAAATTTGACAATTCTTTCATCCACAAGCTGTCAACGCAAGAAGCAATATTATCTTGAACAAAGGTGGATTTTATAGAATCGAGGAAGGCATTTTTCGTTTCCTTTTTTATTGCTCCAGTGGGATCTTGAGCGAAGGTATTTAGGGATAAAAGTAGAAAAAAGCCGAGGGTTATTTTTTGTATATTCATAAATATTAATGTCAAAATGCTACATATCAATTCATTAGATATTGTGCAAATTTAATAGTAATAAACGTAATTTATCTGAAATTAGTGTTAAAACTACTATTTATTCCAATATTGCCGCAACTCCTGGTAAAGTTCTTCCTTCCAACATTTCAAGCATGGCGCCACCTCCAGTAGAAACGTAGCTCATTTTATCTTCCAAACCAAATTGCTTCACTGCCGAAACAGAATCGCCACCGCCAACTAATGAAAACGCGCCATTTGCAGTAGCTTCTGCAATATAATTTCCTAATGTAATCGTTCCATTAGCGAAAGCGGGTAATTCAAAAACGCCCAAAGGGCCATTCCAAAGAATCGTTTTCGACTCCATAATTACTTTTCCAAACGCTTCCAACGATTTTGGTCCCGCGTCAAGTCCTTGCCATCCGTCAGGAATTTCTCTCACATCCACAATTTGAGTTTTCGCGTCGTTTGAAAAAGCATCTGCAGCAATTACATCCACAGGAATATGAATTTGCACGCCTTTTTCTTTAGCAATTTTTAAAATTTCTAAAGCCAATTCCATTTTATCGTCCTCACAAATAGAGTCTCCAATTTTCCCGCCCAAGGCTTTCACAAAGGTGAAGGTCATTCCACCGCCAATAATCATATGATCAATTTTATCTAAAATATTTTCTATAACGGTAATTTTTGAAGACACTTTTGAACCTCCAAGGACTGCAGTTACTGGTTTTTCACTGTTTTTCAAAACTCGATTCAAACTCTCGATTTCTTTGGTAAGAAGGGCGCCAAAACATTTTTTGTCTTCAAAAAATTGAGCAATTATGGTTGTTGAAGCGTGCGCTCTGTGAGCCGTTCCAAAAGCATCGTTCACATAAATATCGCCTAAAGAAGCCAATTGTTTTGCAAATGCTACATCGCCAGCTTCTTCTTCAGCATAAAACCGAAGGTTTTCAAGTAATAAAACTTGGCCTGGTTGTAAGTTATTCGCTGCTGTTTCAGCAATTTCACCAACGCAATCCGAAGCAAAAAGCACTTCGGTCCCTAAGATTTGTGTGGCTGTTTTCACGATGTGTTTCAATGAATATTTATCTTCAACGCCCTTTGGTCTTCCAAGGTGGGACATTAAAATTACGCTTCCGCCATCGGCAAGTATTTTATCTATGGTCGGTTTTGCGGCTTCAATTCTGGTGGTATCAGTTACGTGAAAATTTTCGTCTAGAGGAACATTAAAATCGACTCTAATTATGGCTTTTTGGTTTTTAAAATTGAAGTCTTGAAGCGTTTTCATTGAAATGGGTTTTATTAAAAATTAAATTCGGGCCAAAGATAGTAATTTTAGATTTCTGATTTTAGGGTTATGATTTTAGATTTTAAATAATGGAAAACAAATAATTGTTACATTTGAAATAAATAAAGCAATATCAAGCTGCTTCAATCTGCCTTAATTCAGGGTGGTAATGGAATGTTTGTAGGGCTTAAGTAACCATACTTATACTCACCCCAATTGATGAAACTATTTCTAACCTTTTTTCTGGCCTCTTTAACAACCGCATTTGGTCAAAAACTGAACTTTGACGTTATGGCGCAATATTCGACTAGTTATGATCATTCGATTTATGATAGCATTGCTTATGCTATAACTACTAACGACAATTATGTTATGCAAATTATTAATCTGCCTGACGGGCCACAAGTTGCTCATGTTTATGATATAAAAGCATTAAAGGAACACCTGTTTATTTTTACTGAATCGATTGATGAAAACGGCGTAAAAAAATATAAATTTAATTATACCCATTCCCTAAATCGTGTAAAATCTCCAGGAGGTGCTATTTATTTTGATTATATACCTGTTTCACAAGCGGATAGTTTTGAAATAGTGAAATTGAATTGTTATAAAAACAAAGCAAAAACCAAACTTTCCAATAGTTTGGAATTAAAAATTATTAAATCGGAGCTCAATCTATTTCGACTGTACCGTTTCACCTGTTTTCATATTAGTGAATTTATTCCTGAACTGGATTATAAAGGCGCAGGATTGGTAACAAATTGCGTTTCAAATGATGGCAAAAGAACAGATACTCTTAAAGCTTTTGGAGAAGTAAACTTTGAATTAACTATTCCAAATTAAAAGGCTAAATTTTTTTAAATTTGCACCTTAAACGTAAGAAATACCGCCTTATATTTATGAAAAAAAACATCTTTAGCCTTTTACTGTTAACTGCTTTTTCAGTGTTTTCTCAGAACGCCACAGAAACGAATAAAGACTCCATTCAACCATTATCTTTTCAAGGTTATGGTGAAGTATATTATGGTTATGATTCGTCTAACTCGACAAATAATGAAAAGTCCAATTTCCTTTACAATCATAAAAGAAACAACGAAATCAATATAAATTTAGCTTTTGTAAAAGCCTCATTTAACCAAAAACAGGTTCGGGCAAATGCTGCTTTAATGCTTGGAAATTATGGTCAATACAATCTCTCGACAGAGCCAAATTGGGCGCAATTTATTTTTGAGGCCAATGTCGGTTATAAAGTTTCAAAAAAGCAAAACATTTGGT
>Ga0192647_101873_pt1 | contig 13391 bp, 14 predicted proteins | sample LauGreFa1BDMLBSN_2_FD_133046 | JGI IMG/M metagenome (GOLD analysis project Ga0192647, IMG submission 133046) | Freshwater lake microbial communities from Lake Michigan, USA - Fa13.BD.MLB.SN - reassembly | ecosystem: Environmental > Aquatic > Freshwater > Lake | place: Lake Michigan, USA...
TAGGAGAAATCATCATGTGGAGAATTTGGCGCTTGTACGACCCTTTGCGGGCCATGGTGGTCCAGGGTATTTTTCTGTTCGGTTTGGCAGCAATGATCCACCTCATTTTGCTCAGCACGAACAAGTTCAATTGGCTGGATGGCGCGAAAAAGCCCGCAGCAGCATCGGCGCAAAACTCGCCCATGCCAGCGGCTGTTCCTGCCGAAAAGTCCTGAACTTTGTCAGCACCGGCAGGTGCTGCTTGAAACACAGCACCTGCGTTTTTTTATAGATTTGTTGTTCCATCACTTGCGGCAGGAGGGCTAACACATGGCCATGCTCAGCTTTGAAAAAAAATACCGAGTGCGGGGCGGGACCCTGGTCGCTGGTGATTTGTTTGATTTTTGGTTAGGCCCGTTTTATGTGGGCTTCTTTGGTGTCACCACCATATTTTTTGCATTCCTCGGTACAGCCATGATTTTGTGGGGCGCTTCACAAGGCCCGACTTGGAATTTGTGGCAAATCAGCATTGCCCCCCCGAATTTGTCCTACGGCCTGCGCTTTGCGCCGCTGATGGAAGGCGGCTTGTGGCAACTGATCACGATTTGTGCGCTCGGCGCGTTTGTGTCTTGGGCATTGCGCGAGGTTGAAATTTGTCGCAAGTTGGGCATGGGTTACCACGTGCCTGCCGCATTCAGCATGGCGATCTTTGCTTATTTCACGCTTGAAGTGATCCGTCCTGTGTTGATGGGTGCTTGGGGGCATGCTTTCCCCTATGGCATTTACAGCCACCTCGATTGGGTGTCCAACGTGGGTTACCAGTATTTGCACTTTCACTACAACCCGGCCCACATGTTGGCTGTGAGTTTCTTTTTTGCCACCACGTTTGCGTTATCGCTGCATGGCGCATTGATTTTGTCGGCCACCAACCCTGGCAAAGGGCAGGTCGTCAAAACCCCTGAACACGAAGACACGTTTTTCCGCGACACCATTGGCTACTCCATCGGCACCTTGGGCATTCACCGTTTGGGAGTGTTCTTGGCGATGGCAGCGGTGGCCTTCAGTGCCTTGTGCATTGTGATCAGCGGTCCCTTCTGGAGTCGCGGCTGGCCCGAGTGGTGGGGCTGGTGGCTGAATCTGCCTATCTGGTCTCAGTGGCCTTGAAGCTTGACAGGAGCAACTTAAATGGCTGACTACTACAACCTTTTCACCACAGTGCAAGCCCGGGGTCCGGTGCACCATGGCACCGAACTCGGACCGGGCAACAGCCCGCGCTTCGGTCATCCCGTCCTCTTTTGGTTGCTGGGCAAGATCGGCAATGCCCAACTGGGTCCGATTTACCTCGGTGGCTTTGGCGTGCTTTCATTGGTGTGCGGCATGGTCGCGTTCAACATCATTGGTTTGAACATGCTGGCGTCTGTCAATTGGGATCCGGTGCAACTGGTGCGTCAATTGTTCTGGCTGGCGCTGGAACCGCCACCCCCTGAATACGGTTTGTCCATGCCGCCGCTGAACCAAGGCGGTTGGTTTTTGATCGTGGGTTTGCTGTTGTCCATCTCGGTGTTGGCATGGTGGGTACGCATGTACCGCCGCGCCATCGCCTTGGGCATGGGCACGCATGTCGCTTGGGCGTTTGCTGCTGCGTTGTGGCTGTTTTTCGTGCTGGGTTTTTTCCGCCCGATTTTGATGGGCTCATGGGGTGAGGCAGTGCCTTACGGCATCTTCCCGCACCTGGATTGGACCGCGGCCTTGTCCATTCGCTATGGCAACCTGTTCTACAACCCGTTCCACGCTTTGTCGATTGTGTTTTTGTATGGCTCGGTGTTGCTGTTTGCCATGCACGGTGCGACCATCTTGGCCGTCACGCGTTACGGCGGCGAGCGCGAGATTGAGCAAATTGTGGACCGCGGCACTGCCTCCGAGCGCGCCGCATTGTTCTGGCGTTGGACCATGGGCTTTAACGCTTCCATGGAATCGATTCACCGCTGGGCGTGGTGGTTCGCTGTGCTGTGTCCATTGACCGGTGGCATCGGCATTTTGCTGACGGGCACCGTGGTGGACAACTGGTATTTGTGGGCGATCAAGCACGGTGTGGCGCCACCTTACCCGAACGTATTTCCCGCCGTGATCGACCCGGCGCTGACCCTGGGAGCCAAGCCATGACACACGCATCGAAATGGACAAACCGGCTGTGGCAATGCGTTGCGGCCATCGGTGCGGTGTTGGTGTTGAGCGGTTGTGAGCTGCCCGTGCCCAACAGCGTGCAACACGGTTACCGTGGCACTGGCATGGTGCAGGTGTACAACACCCGACTGTTGGCGGCCACAGTGGACGCCAATGTGCCGCCCGTCGCCATTCCACAAGCACCGGGTGAAGGACCGAAAGCCTCACAGACTTACAAAAATGTGCAGGTGCTAGGCAACCTCAGCACCGCACAATTCAACCGTTTGATGGTTTCCATGAGTGCATGGGTGTCGCCCAACAATGGTGGTTGCGTGTACTGCCACAACCCGGCCAATTTTGCAGACGACGAAAAGTACACCAAGGTGGTGGCCAGACGCATGTTGCAAATGACGCAGTACATCAACAGCGAATGGAAGCCGCACGTGGCGGAAACAGGGGTCACTTGCTATACCTGTCACCGGGGCCAGCCTGTGCCCTCAGCCATTTGGTTTACCAAAGACCACCAGCCACAGGGCTCCAATTTCTTGGGCGACAAGGCGGGACAAAATGAGCCCGCCGCCGTGGTCAACTTGTCCTCGTTGCCAAGCGATCCGTTCACACCGTTCTTGTTGGAAGCCAAAGACATTCGCATGAATGGTCCCACACCACTGCCTTCAGGCAACCGGCATTCGACCAAGCAAACCGAATGGACATATGGGTTGATGACCCACATGTCGACCTCGCTCGGCGTCAATTGCACGTATTGCCACAACAGCCGCTCATTCCAAAGTTGGGAAGATGCGCCGCCACAGCGTGTCACTGCCTGGCATGGCATCCGCATGGCGCGTGATTTGAACGTGAACTACATGGAGCCTTTGACACCGGTTTTTCCAGACAACCGCAAGGGTGAGTTGGGTGATGCACCCAAACTCAATTGCAACACTTGCCACCAAGGGGCATACAAACCCTTGTTTGGCGCGCCCATGGCCAAAGACTTTCCAGAGTTGACACCGCCGCCCAGCGCTAAACCGGCCCAAGTGGCATCCAAGTAATGTGGAACTGAGCCACCATCACCTCTGCACATGAACATCCCATGGTTACCCAAGACCCCGTTTCCATGGCAGTTTCAGGTGTGGTGGTGGTGTTGCTGGTTGACTTCCTGAGGGCGCACCAAGGCTGGGGATGGATGCGTTTGGTGCAAGGCGCTGCAGGTTTCAAAGACACCCCTGGTTTGTTGTTCACCAAGGTCATGGGCAGTGGCCATGAAGGCGGGTTTGTGCTCAGGCCCAGTGCCACCCACCAAGGCTTGGTTTGCATGTTTGAAACCGCCGCACACGCTGACCAATTCATCGACAGCACAGCGGTCAAAGCCTATGCTGAGCGGGCCAAATCTTTTTTCATCACGGCATTGGCCGTCAACTCCGCACGCGGTTCTTGGGACGGTCGATCTTGGGATGTCACCACCCCTGAGCGTTTGGGCAAATACCGTGATTTGGACAGGCAAACCGGTGGCATGGTGGCATTGACACGTGCGAGCATTCGGCCCGCCAAAGCGGTGGCTTTTTGGCGTTATGCACCTGCCGCGCAAGACGATTTGAAAAATGCACCCGGCTGTGAAATTGCCATGGGTTTGGGCGAAGCGCCTTTGGTGCGGCAATGCACCTTCAGTTTGTGGAAAGACACCGAATCAATGACGCACTATGCCCACACAGGTGCGCACCAGCAAGCGATTGCGGCGGCTTACAAAAACGATTTTTTTTCCGAGTCAATGTTTGTTCGCATGCGAGTTTTGCGCCGCGAAGGGCAGTGGTCAGGGGTGATGTCAGCGGCGGCTGCGTCGGAGGTGCCGCATGGCTGAACACAAAGTCGTCGTGGTCGGCGCAGGCATGGCGGGCTTGGTCAGTGCTTTGCAATTGGCACACGCCGGTTTGCAAGTCACGGTGATAGACAAAGCCAGCGCACCCGGCGGCAAGATCAGGCAACTCATGCCCGATGGCATGCCGGTTGACAGCGGCCCGACTGTCTTCACGATGCGTTGGGTGTTTGACCAAATCATGGCCTCGGTAGGTACCCGGCTCGAATCGCAATTGAACATCCAACCCTTGAGTGTGTTGGCGCGCCATTTTTGGGAAGACGGTTCACAGCTCGATTTGTACGCGGACCCTGCGCAATCACTGGATGCGGTCGCGCGGTTTGCCGGACGGGCAGAGGCCGAGCGGTTTGCACGGTTTTGTCACACGGCACGTCAGGTGTATGACGCGTTGGAAGGGCCGTTCATCAAATCTCCCTCGCCCACCATGGCCCACATGATGACCCAACTGGGGCCACGCGGTTTGGCCACGCTGGCGTCAGTGGGTCCAATGCGAAGTTTGTGGAACAGCTTGGGGCGGCATTTCAATGACCCACGCTTGCGCCAGTTGTTTGCGCGTTATGCCACTTACTGCGGGTCGTCGCCGTGGGAAGCGCCCGCGACCTTGATGTTGATCGCGCAAGTTGAAATGGACGGTGTGTGGACCGTGCACGGCGGCATGCATGCCTTGGCCTCGTGCTTGATGCGACTGGGGCAAGCGAATGGCGTGAACTATGTGTTCAGCAGTGAATGCGAGCGCATCGAAATGAGCCAAGGGCGAGTCTCTGGCGTGAGGCTGGCCAGTGGCGACAGCTTGCGTGCAGACAGTGTGGTGTTCAACGGTGACATCGCGGCATTGCGCAAAGGACTGCTCGGGCCTGGCGTGCAAAAGTCTGTGCAAGGCAAAGTGCAGCCACGTTCCTTGTCTGCGGTGACATGGTCGATGCATGCCGATACCCAAGGCATGGCCTTGGACCGACACAATGTGTTTTTCAACAACGACTACGCCAGCGAGTTTGACGACATCTTCATGCAAAAGCGCATGCCGCAACAACCCACGGTGTATGTGTGTGCGCAAGACCGTGGCACGGATACGCCGCCGCCGGGCGCAGAGCGTTTGTTGTGCTTGGTCAATGCACCTGCACGTGGCGATAAACGGCTGTCTGAGGATGAATTGCACGCTTGTGCTGTCAGCAGTCAAGCCCGCATGGCCAAAGCCGGTTTGCATCTCTCATTGGAGTCCTCCGCATCATGCATACGCACCACCCCTCAGGACTTTCACCAACTGTTTCCGGCGACCGGCGGGGCCTTGTATGGCCAAGCCACCCATGGATGGATGGCGGCCTTCGCCCGTTCGAACGCCCGCTCGCAAGCCAAGGGCTTGTACCTGGCGGGGGGCAGCGTGCATCCGGGGCCGGGCGTGCCGATGGCAGCCATGTCCGGGCAGTTGGCGGCCGCCGCGTTGATGGCAGACCTCGGTTTGACCAGCCTGTCCCACAAAACGGCTACCTCTGGTGGTACCTTGACGCACTGAGTGACGATGGTCAGCACGGCCTGACCCTGATCGTGTTTGTCGGCAGCGTGTTTTCGCCTTATTACGCTTGGCAGCGTCGACATGGGAATCAAGTTGACCCTGACAACCATTGCGCATTGAATGTTGCGCTCTACAGCAAAGCCGCGCGGCGATGGACCATGACAGAGCGTGGTGCAACACATTGCCACCGTGATGAACACCAATTCACCGTGGGCCCAAGCCAATGCCGCATGGAGGCAGGTGCCTTGGTGATCGACATCAATGAGGTGGCAGTGCCTTGGCCACATCGGGTCTGCGGACAAGTGCGGGTGCGTGCAGACACCTGGTTCAATTTCAGCACGGCCATCGACCCGAATGGCAAGCACCGTTGGGGGCCGCTGGCCCCTTCAGCACGGATTGAAGTCGATTTGGACCATCCCGCGCAACGTTGGCAAGGCCATGCCTATTTGGATTCCAATGAAGGCGATGAACCCATTCACCATGCTTGCCATGAATGGGATTGGTCGCGCTCCATTTTGCAAGACGGCAGCACCGCTGTGATGTACGACATCCAAGGCAAAGTGGGTCAACAAGCCGACAAGTTATTGGCATTGCGTTTCATGAACGATGGCAGTGTGCAGCCGTTTGAAGCGCCGCCCAGACAGCCGATGTCTGCCACGCTGTGGCGAATCCAAAGGCGCATGCGCAGTGACTCGCCTGTGCGCGTGGTGGACCAATTGGAAGACACACCGTTTTACCAACGCGCATTGCTCAGCAGCGAATTGCTGGGCCAAACCGTGCAAAGCTTTCACGAGACCTTGTATGTGCCGCGCTTGGTGTCACCGCTGGTGCAAGCCATGTTGCCTTGGCGCATGCCCAGACGGGCGTGAGCTGACAGGCAATCAATCGTTGACAGACCGTTGACCTTGTAACTGGGTGATTTGTCTCGCCACTTCACTGGGCATGTTCAAAGCCAAACTGGCTGGGGTTGAAAAACGCAGTGAAGACAAAAATTGCAAACGACCGGCATCAGTACCCACCACACTGTGAAGCGGGTGTTGTCGGGTTTGCCATTCATGGGCAAGTGCATGGCCCAAGCCAGGACCAAATTCTGCGGTTGCACTGGCCAATATGTCGGCTTCGTTCATCAACACCACAGCCCAATCTGGGTCGAACATGAAAGAGCGTTGTGCGACTTGGTGGTGGTTGTCAGGGACCAGGCTGGGGTCGGTGTGCAGTATCAAGTGAGACACCATCTCAATCCAAGTGTCTGGCACACCATGCAGGGCTGTCATGCTGCGCAGCAGCCTCACTGACTGCTGTTCAAATTCTTGTGCATAACGGTTGGCGCCGCCTGGGTGCAACACATCGTGCGACGTGACCGCCAACAGCAAACACGCCATCCAATCGTCTGGCACGTCATGCCCTTCATGTTGCAAGGCGTGTGTCAACCAACAGACAGACACCAATGCATCGGCTGTGTGCAAGCGGTTGTGATAGTGGGGTTCATAGGACGTGCTGAGCGCGATGGACTCCATGTGCGCGGCCATGGCCTTGGCCGCATTCAACATGGCGACCGCATCCGCAGTGGCGGGGGCAGCCATCGGCCAGCGCTGTGCAATGCAAGCGCTGAGCACCACGGGTAGCCCAGGCCAATCATGTGGCCAACGTTCACGCAAGTGGGTCAAGGTTTGACAGAGTTTGCCGTGCCAGTCAGGTGTGGAGTGAATGGTTGCGGTCATGCTGCGCTGCCCGTGTCTTGCTCAGAGGTTGCCTGCGCGCAAGGCGTTGTTCATGTTGAGTTGCAACAGCAAGGCTTCAAACACGGGTACCAGCAAGGGCGACGTGCCCGCCATCATTTGATTGGCTTGTTCGCTCGAAATTTTGAGGCATGTCACCTCGCCCGATGCTTGCGCGGATGCACCTCGGATGCCGCCACTTAAAAACGCTTGCTCGCCAAACGATTCACCCGCACTCAGCGTGGTGAACACCTTGCCCTCGGCATTGAGCAATTCCACTTGGCCTTGCTGAATGAAAAACAGTTGATCTGCCACATCGCCCGCAGAAAAAATGCGTTCGCCAGCTGCGTATGTGACGCTGACAAATTCACTCATAGCACGCCCTTGGGAAGTTGCTTCACGCCCAGCGTGCGCAGCACGTTGGTACGGATGGTGTCGCGCAATGCGGGTGGCAAATGGGGAATGAAGCTGTCGACTTTGTGCAATGGAATGATGCGCGCTTGCACCGCGTTGACAGTGATCACCGTTTTCGCGCTTGGCAACCCGGCCAAGCCTTCGGCCAGACAAATCACGCTGCCAGGCCCCATGCGCTCGATGCGTTCACCTTGGATCGCCAGCAAGTGTCCCGAAACGATGAAGTAAGCCACCGACACTTCTTCGCCTTGGGTAAACAATTTCTTTTTGGCTTCAAAACTGACCGAGCTCAGTAACTTGGATCCCCATAAACTGAAATACAAACGCTCGTTGCTGTTGAGTTGCCCAGAGGTGAAGATTTCCAGACTGCGCGCCGAGCTGGGGTCAATCACACCCAATTCGTGCAAGTGCGCGATGTCAACTTCGAAGCTGGCAGACAGTGTGGTCATGTCAATGATTTTCAAGGCGTTGCGCCAAGGCCTTGAGTTGGTTGGCAATCAGTTGACGGTCATCGGCGCGCAAACTCAGTGGCGACAAATCGATGTGCACGCCTTGGGGATGGCTCAAGCGCAAAGGTTTATCGGCCTCTGCTTTGCGTCCTTTGATCGCATAGGTTTTGATGTTGCGGTCAATGCCTTTGAGGCTCATCGATGGGCGCTCTTCCACATCGACCAAATCATCTACTTGGGCGTAGGTTTCATGGCTGATCAAAATGCCACCCGGGTCGCAGTTGGCTTCTAAGCGTTGCGCCACATTCACTTCGCCGCCGATGATGGTGTAACTCAGTCGTTGATCCGAACCGAAGTTGCCCACATTGCAATAACCGGTGTTGATGCCGATGCGAATCACAAACGGGTTGTCAAACCCTTGTTCACGCCAACGGCGTTGCAGCACGAGCATGCGCGCTTGCATCTCCAGCGCCATTTCAACGCAGGCGCGTGCATCTTCTTTGATGCCTTTGGACTCGGGGTCACCGAAAAACAGCATGACCGCGTCACCGATGTATTTGTCGATGGTGGCGCCGTGAGACAACGCGATCGCGGTCATTTCAGAAAAGTAATCGTTCAAAAATTCGGTCAGCGATTCGGGTTGCAAAGATTCGGCGGTGCGTGTGAAGTCTTTGATGTCGCTGAAAAACACCGTCAGTTTTTTGCGTTGTGTGGTGATTTGCGTGTCGTATTTGCCCGCAAACAAAGCTTCGTGGATTTGTGGCGGCAGGTATTTGGCGAGTTGCTGCGACAAACCTTCTAAACGACTGCGTTGTTGTTCCAACTCCAGGGTTTGGGTTTTGAGGTTGCGGTTGAGTTTCACCAAGCGCTGTTCTTGCCGGTCCGAATGCCGCGTCAGGTCCTCGTTTTCGCGGACCAACTTGGAGAAGCGGTCAAACAAACGTTCGGCAAAGGCTTGCAGCTCCTCAGGGCTTCCATGCTCAAGAATGGCTTGGCCTTCAGCCAGCAACAGTTTTTCTCTGTCGTAGAGGTCAAATACTTCGTCAGCCATGTTGCTCCACTGTGAAATTCAAAGCTTGGAACCTGTCTTTGAAATCTTCACCGAGTTCTTGCATGATGTCGTCATCTTCCTCCGCGCGCCAAACCACTTGCACGTCATTGCCTGCTTGGCGGTAAGCATCAATGCCTTCGAAAATTCGGTACATGGCCTTGATGCTTGAACTGTTGATGTAGATGAAAGCCATCTCCACTTCCAATTTGCCTTTGACGCTGGTCGCCAGTTGGTTGATGGCGGTGATCACCTCGCCGTAAAAAGCCGACACATCTTCGGGGAACGATTCCCCCTTCATCACCAACTTCAAGGGGTTGTGGGTCAAAGAGATGGCCGGGGTTCTTTCGGTGGCTGCGATGTTCATGTCGGTTCCTTGTTTTTCTTCATTCAGATGGTGGCTGCCATGATGAAGTCGACACTGTGGTCGTCGACATCGACAAACGTGTAACTGATCGGATGGGTGGACCTGCGCGCAATTTCCAGCAAGCCCAAGCCCGAGCCCGGCCCATCGTGTTCGCTGGCTTGTGACATGCCGTCGCGGTACATCTGTCTGATCGTGTCTTTGTCGGCGCCTTCAATTTGGGCAAGGCGGTCTTTCAAGCCTTGGGTTTTGTCTTTGTCAATCCGGTTGCCGCACATGATGGTGATTTCTTTGGCGTGTTCGGTGATCAAGATCATGCCCATGTTTTCTTCATGCTCTTTGCCATGCCAAATCAGGTTCTGAACACCTTCCATGAACACGGCAAAAATCAATTTGGAGCGTTTGACATCGGCGTTGGCCACCAAGCGTTCTTTGAGTAAATCGGCCAACGTGACCATCAGGTCGTCAGACACCGTGCCGTTATAAGCCATGATCACGTGGTTGTTGCGCAAACTGTTTCGCAACAAAATAGCTTGTGATAAGTCCATCAGTTATCTTTCAGTGGTGATTGTTTCGTGCGCAAAGCATAGTCTGCATGCATGGCATTGGCAATCGCTGGGACCCAACTAAGGCAGTTGGTTTTAACAATCGGTGCAATGCGTTTGCCGCCGTAGGATTTTTTCATGACACCGGCCTCCGCTAGAGCGTGAACACAACGGCAGTGACATCGTCGCGGCGCGAGTTTTGCCCTTGCCAGCGTGCGAAGTCTTGGCGCAAATCGTCGATCACAAGCTGCGCCTTCGCACCAGCATGGTTAGACAGTAATTTTTCCAACCGCCGATAACCATAAGAGACTTTCGGCTTGCCAGCCTCACCGCCGACCTGGTCTGTCAAGCCGTCGGTGACGATCGCAAACATGTCACCCTTTTGGTAAGAGAGGGTGAGCACCTGTGGTCTGTCAGCCGCAGTGAGCCGGTCTTTGTAGCCCAAGCTGATGCGTTGCCCCATGTGGCGTGTGACCACACCTGCTGCATTGACATGGAACAAATCCAGTTTGGCGCCTGCAAATTCCATGCGCTGCAAACGTCGGTCAATCCGAAGTACCAAGGCATCACAACCATCGTCACTCTCGCTGTCGGCGCGGTCTTGGTTCAGTCCGGTTCTGACAAAGTGATCCAACGAGGCCAAGGCAGACACCGGGTCTTCCAAGGTGTCATTGGCGTAAATCCGTTCGAATGAATTGCTGACCAACAACGACAGCATGGCCCCAGGTACGCCATGCCCTGTGCAATCGGCCACTGCCAAAACAAACGGCCCCTCGTGTTGCGAGGATGAAACCCAATACAAGTCGCCACCGATCGTGTCACGTGGCTCCCAAATGGTTGCAAATGAATCAAACCGGCCATCGATGCGAACCTGTCGCGGTAATTGGCCGCGCTGCAAACGGCTGGCGTAATTCACCGAGCCCACCACCAATTGGTGCGCTTCGTCCAAGTTCTTGTGTTGCTCGGCTAATTCACTGGTGCGAAGCGCCACGGTTTCTTCCAACACTTTGTTTTGGTTGAGCATCAAATCGTTTTGCGATTGAATGCTGTTGGCCAATTCTTGTTGCAACCATCGCGTGCGACTGATCACCGCCAGCGCCATGATCATGGCCTCACAGCACACGCCAAAGGCTTGGTTGGTATTGGTGTTTTGAAAGAACAAACCAAAGCCGGATGGCGGCAAGAAGCTGAAGGGGGACTGAAACCCCGCAATGCCCAGCATGAAAGACACCCGGAAAAACATGTACGGCACCATGGCCACCATGAAAAATTTGGCGACCTGCAAACCTTGCTGAAGTCGGATGTAAGCGCAGACATAAATCGACAGCAGCATCAACACAATGGGCACCAACACTGGCATCCAAAACACTTGCTGGTTCAATGAATGCTGTTGGGTGACCAGCAGGGTCAAGTGGATCACTTCCCAGCCGATCCACACGTTGGAAATTTTGTAAAAGGTGGGGAAGTGGATTTTCAAATCCAAAAAATTTCTGGCGAACACCACGTACAACACGGTTTGCGCATAGGAAACAGCGGAGTACAGCACTTGTGCCAAATACTGCCAGCCAATTTTTTGGTCCTCCAAGTGGACAAAAAACTCGGTGATGCGCTGTCCATCGTGAATGGGTAAGAACAAACATTGCGTGACACCCACGGTTAACCACACGCCATAAGCCAAGCTGGTTTTGTCACGGTTTTGTGCATAGCTGTACCAACCAAACACGGCCAAGGCAATCAACAGACCGAGCATGCCGCCTTCAAAGTACACGCCAAAACGCCGCAATTCCAAATAGCTGGCATGGTCGTAGATGTTGAGTGAAAACGTTTTCGCAGGCACCGAGCTGTGTGATTTCACGCGAGAGTAAATCTGTACCGTTTCGCCGCTTTTCAAGTTGAAGATGGCGTATTGGCTGTTGTCATTGCGGGCCGCGGTGGTGAACGGGTTGATTTCAGCCAACCAGTTGTAGTTGGCGCTGTTGCCGTTGGATTTGAGTTTCTCTGTTTTGACGCCGCGAACCACGTAATTTTGATGCACCGTCCATCCAGAAGGTGCCATGCGAAGTTGCTTTTCGTGTTCAGACTGGTTTTCCAAAGACTGTCGAATCCAGTAGATGCTGGTGGGTGTGATGCTGGCAATCGATTGGGCCGGTTGAAATTGCGCATCGAGTTGACGCACTTCTTCGAGCGTCATGTCGGCGTTTGGCGCTTCAAGCACCATCACTTGGGTTTTGTCGCTGAAGATCACCGGGGTGGTGTCATCGACCACGAATGCGTTTTGGGCGTGCAGCAAACCACAGGTCAGCAAAGCCACGGCAACGGTGAAAAGTTGACGAATTCGGTTACTCATCTTTTGGATAAGAATTTGCTAAGAAAACGAATAAAAGCAGCAAATTCGACTTTAAATTGATAAAACCACTCGTAAAGTGGTGAAAACCATAGGAAAAACTGGGGTCGGTCTCAACGCCCTTGGAAGGTGGGCTTGCGCTTCTCGGCAAACGCCCTCAAGCCTTCGGCGAAATCTTCACTGGCGGCGCTGTCGGTCTCGCGTTGACGCAAGCGGGTTTCGTCATACAGGCCGGCGGCAATTTCATTGAGTGAGCGCTTGGTGTGCTGCGCGGCCCCTGGTGCCAGTGCCAGCACATCGTCCAGCAGCGCTTGCAGATCGGCATCGAATGCATTCGGCTCGCTCCAATGCTCAAACAAACCCAAAGCTTGCAACTGCGCTTGGTCAAAAACCCGCGCAGTCAAAAAAGCGCGTTTGGCCGAGGCGATGCCAAAGTGGCTGACATAGCGCTGCAAGCCACTGGGGTAGTAATGCAAACCCAATGCGGTTGCAGGCATGCGCCACTCGATGCCTTGCAGCGCCATGCGCAAGTCGCAGGCCAGCACCAAGTCGGTGGCGCCACCGTACACACTGCCGTTCAATGCGCACACGGTGATCGGTCGCAAGTCCGCCCATGCTTGCGCCACAGTTTCAAATGCACTGGAGCCTTGTGCGTTGTGTTGAAAGCCACCGATGTCATAGCCCGCGCAAAACACCGGTTTGGGTTGGCCTGTGGTGTTCGCAGTCAGCACGGCCACCCGCACCTGTGGGTCGTTGTTGATCAGCTCGAACTGTTTCAGCAAGGTGCCCAGGTCCGCGTTTTCTAACCGGTTGCGCTGAAGCGGACGGTTGAGCGTGATGCGCGCCACACCGTCAGCGATGTGCAATGAAGGGGCTGTGGCATCTGGCGGCTTGTTCATGGCGGCCACCCTGTTCTCGGTCAAAGAGGTTGGTTTCAATGCACCACCACCGGCACCTCGGTCGCAGGCGGCGTGTTGCGTGAAC
>Ga0192647_101876_pt1 | contig 13384 bp, 17 predicted proteins | sample LauGreFa1BDMLBSN_2_FD_133046 | JGI IMG/M metagenome (GOLD analysis project Ga0192647, IMG submission 133046) | Freshwater lake microbial communities from Lake Michigan, USA - Fa13.BD.MLB.SN - reassembly | ecosystem: Environmental > Aquatic > Freshwater > Lake | place: Lake Michigan, USA...
GTCTCGGGCTCCACCACAAGACCGTCGTCATCAATGTGCTTGAGAATACCTGCATCCTCCTTGCGGATAATCGTATCCAGAATCCCCTCCAAGTGGGTGTGGATATACCTCGCAGACGCTGCATCCTTACCACCCTGGAGGCGAGAGCCAAACTGCCCAATAGGGGCGAGGAGATTGATATTGTTCGCCCCCACGAACTGTTGTGCCATCGACGTAATCGCCCCCGTCAGAGACGCCTCACCGTGGTGATAGGCCGCGTGTTCCGAGACGTAGCCGGCCAGTTGCGCCACTCGCACTTCCGTACGCAGACCGCGCTTCAAGCACCCAAACAAGATCTTGCGCTGAGAGGGTTTCAGGCCGTCCATGATCGACGCCAGTGATCGGATATTATCGGCATTGCTGAAGTGAATCAGCTCGTCGTTGATGAAACTGGAATAGTCAACACGGCCATCGGGGGCAATCATTAGCATACGCTGTGGATTGTACTGGGCGAGCCACGCCTTACGATCATCGGCGCGCTTCTTGGAGAAGGCAAGAGACATCGTCTCATCCGTCTGTGTATCCCATGTATACTTGATTTCGTGCAGATTCTCGAACCACTGCTTGGCCTCCTCATCTGTACTCGTACCCAACCCCTTATAGTATTTCAAGTGCCAGCCGGCAGTCGAGCCACCCAACCCGACCTTCCAAGCCTCGAACTCCGCAGGAGAGTAGAAGCTCTTCACTTCGGAGCGCCTAGACGCCTTTAGGAGCGGAGTGGCCAGCGAGCAGATGAACCCAGCGTGCATCAGAGCCGGCCACTCGCTGTGAAACAGATTCATCAACAGCCCCTTGATATGCGACCCGTCCAAATCCTGGTCGGCCATCACCATTACGCGACCGTAACGCAGCGACTTCAGATCCTTGTAGACCTTACCCTGCTCAAGCCCCAGAATCTTCTTGATCGCCGTCAACTCCTCATTCTTGGCGAACTTGTCGGCAGACACGTCGCGCACATTCAGCATCTTACCCTTCAAAGGGAATACGCCCCATTTCTCACGCCCGACCACGGAAAGGCCGGTAATGGCCGACGTCGCAGCTGAATCCCCCTCTGTCAAGATGAGAGTACACTCCCCCGATTTTGCCGTCCCCGCCCACGCGGCATCCACGAGTTTCGGCATACCACGAATCGTCCGCTTCTTGGATCCGTCGGTCTTCTTCGCATCCTTATTCGCCTTTGCATCCAGAATCGACATTGCCTCATCGAGGAGCCCCAGCTTCACGAGCTGCGTGACGAACTTCCCCTCAGTCTTGAAGACCGAGCCGAACTTTGCCGCGGGGGTCGTGAGCGTCTCCTTCGTCTGTGAATCGAACGCGGGATTCACAATCGTCGCGTTCACGAAGAATACCACCGAGTCCTTCAGCTGCCCAGGCTTTACAGGCACCTTCTTCTTTGCTGCAAGCTCGCAGAAGTCGCCAATAATCGTACCGACCACCTTCTCCACGTGCTTACCTCCCTTTCGAGTATTGATGCCGTTTACGAAGGAGACATGCTTCTCATCGGGAACGCCGTCCTCTTCAAATAGCTGCCGCGCCATTACTGCTGCCACCTCCCAGCGCTCACCGCACCGCTCATAGGCGATTGGCGTGTCATCCTTTACAAAGAGCTTCACGAACTTCTCGAACGTGTTTGTGGCGACATGCCAGCCATTGCAGGTGACCTTGACCTCCTTACCAGCCATCGCGCCCAACTCCACTACGCGGGTCTTGATCACCTTTAGCATATCATCAAGGTTCAGCCCAGGAAAGCGGCCGAGATCCGGCTCATACGTGATTCGGACAAAGCCTTTCGCGGCATCCTTTTTCACAGAGGGCTTTCCTGCAACCGACATATTGTTCGTCCAAGTTTGTGAATACTTCTGCCCCTTTGAACGAGTCTCCACCGTAAAGGAGCGACTGAAGATATTGGTGAGCTTCGCACCATAGCCGTTCTTTCCGCCTACGATCTTCTCCTCGCCCTTATCGTAGTTGCCACTCGTGAGAAGATGGCCAAAGATGAGTTCAGGCGCCCATACCTTTTCCGTAGGATGCATCTCTACAGGGATACCGTCGCCGTCATTCTCTACGGTAATGACTAACGGCTTCTCTGCAGTAGGTTCCTGGATGGTTACATCAATGTGCTTAATAGGAGTGCGCCCAGCCTCCGTTTGGCTTCGCACAAGAGCATCACGCGCATTCACGATGATCTCGTCGAAGAGTTTGTAGAAACCCGGATTGAACTGGACGGCATGATGTGCCATCTTGCCAGAGGTTTCGTTAAATACCCACCGAGACTCGGCGTGAGTATCCGTGGAGCCGATATAGGTATCGGGTAGCTCCAAGATATGCTCACGATGCGTGTGTTTTTTATAAGCAGAGGCGTCCATTCTATGCTAAGGGTGGGGGCTTACTCGGGTTCCAATTTTAGGCATGGCGGCATTATAACAAGAGAATCATCTTTCTAACGTCTAGTACTAAAGTTAAGTACTCCCCATAGATAAGGCCACAAAGTGGCCTTATGATATTGGAGTTAGTTAATCTTTTCGTTCTAGCCATCAGAGCCAAGTACTTAAATTAAGTACTTGGCGGTAAATAGGGGGATGCGTACAGGGAAAGAATGTATAGACTATTTAAACTCTACGGTATGGGCTACACTGCGTCCATCACCTATTCAAGGCATAGGAGTATTTGCTATTCGCAATATTCCTAAAGGGACAGAAATAACGGATCATATGATTTACGGGGAAGAACACATGCATAATCAACTTACGCCTGAAGAAATGGATGCATTGATACCCGCTATTCGGAAACTCATTCTCGACAGAACATATTTCAAGGAGTCAAGCGAGGTTCTAGAGTTTTATTCACCTAATCTCACGGCCTCTTTACAATCATGGATGAATCATTCAGATACACCGAATACGACGGGTACGCATGCCTTACGCGATATTGCAGAGGGAGAAGAACTCACAGAAGATTATCGAACCCTCATTCCTGGGCATCCGCATCCTATCTCTAAAAAGCACATGAAGTTTCTTATGAAGGGTGGGACACGTAGAAGACGCAGGAAGTCGTGATGGAAAGGGTCGCTTCTTATGCTTTTACAAGCACAAGAAGCTTGGACGAGGTCGCTTCTTATGCTTTTACAAGCACAAGAAGCTTGTCATTATCCCATCCAGGCGACCAACGATCCTTGTGTTCACAGATAATAAAATATGCAGCAGAGCATTGCGGTAAAATATCTGCAAGTTCTCGAGTGTATTCCTCTTCAGGCGTCGCCCTGAAGATATCTTCCACAATGAGAAGCCCCCCCTGTTTTAACAGAGGAAGCCCCTCCTTGATAATACGAATCTGATGCCCGTGTTCGTGACTGCTATCATCGATAATAACGTCATACTGGTCGCATTTGTCTGAAAGAGCACGAAACACGTCACCATCAACGGATACATCCATTTTTCCACACGTCACGCGCTTTCCTGTAATGGAATCCGCATTTGCGATAAAATTTTCATCTCTATCGAACATATGTATACGCGTCTCTGGATTTGCAAAGTATATCTCCCATAACACGGCACTGCGACCTGCGGCAATACCTATTTCCGCAAACTGGATGGGACGATTTTTTAGCGGAGAAAAGAGCAAGGTATATGCTGCCGTATAGGGGTGGCGATGCGCGCATGTATTGTACGGGCTTTTATCGGTTCCAACTGCCTGACCAATTGTGCAGAGTTCCGATTTCATATTCGACGATTCGATAACGATGCGTTCTATCGTTGTATTCATCTGTCCTTCGTAGGGTTGTTGCTTTAGACCAAGTAAAAACGGAGTGTTTATTAAATGGCGAACCGTGCCACAAGAGGTGGCTTCATGCCCAGCATAATGGGAGGGGTGCTAAAATCGGGTCCATATTTCATGACGGCGGCCATATCACAAGGCTCGCGGCTAATGCATAATAATCGGAAGAGAATGGCGACGAGAAGGAGGGGGAGACAAAACATACGCCGGAGACGGCATACACGTCGTGTGAAACGCAGTGGCAACTGATCCCGAACAAACCCCGGCGTTGTTTTACCTAAAGGTCTTTTCAACATAGACCAATAGAAATGTCAGTAGCCAAACCAAACGCGAATGGCAACCTCTTCGAAGTGAAGACAGTGCAGTCCGGTGCTTTTCGCACACTCATTGAGGCTCTAAAGGAGATTCTCACGGAGGCGAATCTGGAGTTCGATTCGCAGGGCATCAAGGTCATGGCCGTAGATGAGACTCACACAGTTCTGGTATACCTGCGCCTACACTCCGACAGGTTTGAGACGTACTATTGCCCCGCAAAGCACGTGCTCGGAGTCAACATGATCTACTTTTTCAAGCTCATCAAGACTATGGGTAACAATGACAACCTTACTCTGTATCTCCCCGCGTCCAATCCGAACAAGCTGGGGATTCGCATGGAGAACTCCGAGAAGTCGACTGTCACAAACTATTTCCTGAAACTCTTCGATACGGATGTGGAGGATATTCAGATTCCCAGCCTGAATTTCACCAGTATTATTCACATGCCGAGTCTGGATCTCCAGAAGATCTGCCGTGACATGAATGCCCTCGGCGATAAACTGGACGTCGAGATTACATCTTCGGGTTCGGATCTCATTTTCAAGTGTATGGGGGATTTCGCGGAGCAGGAGACGATCATTTCCGAGAACGACAACTCCAATATGAAGGTACACAAGTCGGCGGGTGCTATGGCGGAGATCGTGCAGGGCATTTTCCAGCTCAAGCATCTTGTGCTTTTCACCAAGTGTACGAGCCTGTGCCCGAGTATTGAGCTCTACCTCAAGAACGATTTCCCGCTCATTCTGCGCTACACCGTTGCTAACCTGGGGGAGGTTAAACTAGTTCTCGCACCCATGAAAAATAAGCAGGGGGCGATTGCCTAAAGTCGTTGCGTGTATATAAACCAATGGCAGACAATAGGAATATCTTTGAAAAACTAATGCCGTTAGGAATCTGGAGTGATATATTTGGATGGAGTCCGGAACATTATCACTGTGTGCGCTCAGAAGGAGAGAAAGAGTTTTCATGCAAGAAAGTGTACAATGAACACCGGATTGTTTCGATACATCCGGGTAATCAGAAGGGGGCAGATGTAGAATCTTTAGAGGCCGCCTTGAAAGCTCCCGTGAAACTCTTGAAATAGGGGAAAGTCCCGCGGTTTAAGGCCATTTTTCTGCTGTATTTTATACATCAGAAACATGACTTCGTGGATTCGCGTACCTCCCACCAAGCAGATTGAGATCCAGAAGACGTATTTTTTGGAGACTACGGAAGAGGGGTATTGTAACAACTTTGTTCAGTATCTGTATGCCCATCTGTTTTCTCTATCAGAGGGTAGACCCCTGCAAATATATGACAAGACAAATGCAATCTCTGCGAACTATCCGCTCATTCATAATACTTTCGTAGATGTGAGCGGCGTATTCTATTTGGATGCGATGTCACCGAGAGCCAGTTCGATTCAGAAAAATATGCGTCGTGTATTGGAATACGTGCATCGTATACCTGCCGCCGAACTGCGTCTCATAGCACAGCAAGTCTTTCAGTGGAACGAGTCCCTTGTCGAAAAACTCGAGCCGATCATCAAAGAGGCATCTTTACCTAAGTCGTTTGATGTGGGCGTCCACATTCGTTCTAATGATGTGAACGTTGGAAGAGATCTGCGTTCAACTGTTACTGTGGATCAATATGTTCAGGCAGTACGCACTGTTCAGAAAAAGGCCGGAAAGGAGAAGATGAGTGTATTTGTAATGACAGATAATGCGCAGCGTCTAGGAGAATTCATACAAAAAGCGGATCGCTCATGGAAAGTATACACGCTTTCGAATCCCACTCTTTCAGGTATAACCGGTAGAAATCCGGCATCGACGCGCTTGACTGCGTATACGTATTTTATGGCAGAACTTCTTGTTATGCAGAGTATTGATGATATAGTCTGTCGCCTTTCCAACAATGTAGGCAAATTCCTGTATCTGACGGTGGAGCATCCAGAGCGAATCTTCAGTCTCGATGCTTCACGTTTTTCAGTGATTTCTTAAATGTAGATGCCTGCATGCCCTTACATCTTTTTATCGACATGCGGTGTATACATTACATCACTGAGTACGAGTTTCGGATGCAAGAGATTTATACCAGTTGTCTTATTGAACTTCTCTGAATCCTTATTCCACAACTTTATCACATAGAACCCTACGCGCTGAGAGCCGTTCGCACCACTCATGATTTTTGGGCTAATACTTAGTCCAACAATCTGATCTGCAGGATCTACCGCTACATGATTCATCATTGCTCCCAGAATATACGTCTTATAATAATCGCTGCCCTCATCTGCTCCACCGCGCAACGAATAACTGCCCCCGCGAATATTCTGGTAGTTCTCCCATAGGGGAGGTATAGGATCGCGCATACAGAAATACATGCCCTTTTTGATTTTATCACCAAGTTCTTGGAACACGGCCAAGACTTCGCGCAGAGTAGATAGTTTTGCAATCGGCTGAAAGGTATCCATTGTCCATCGCTTCTCCCTTGGTGCATGGAAATACAATGTCCACGTACCAGAAGGTAATGGGGAGTCAAAGTTTATACTCATCTTAGATGAGTTCTAAACTTGATAGTCCCTTTAATTTTAAGTGGCCGGCGTTTTCTCTTCGTTTCCACCCATGTCAACCTCTTCAAAGGAAGTAGCCGATCCTACGAAATTATTTCCTGCTGAAGTGAGGCCGCGTACCGTGTATTTAGCAGAAGTATTTAACACGACACCTGAGTGCAGAAACCATGCTCCTAGAAGATGGGGAATATCGGGCACATCGTCTTCCTTATCCGAATATACGTAGACATTTCCAAGAAAATCGGTCAGATCATGAAGAACCAAATCGCCGCCGACAACCTCCATACTGAGGTACGGAAGAGGATGAATACATGAGGCTGCTTTCATTAGTTTCTCCACGGGCTCCCCCGCCTTATAAAGAGTGAAACTCTGTGTCTCGGGCTCATAATACCATTGCGCTTGAGCAGAAGAGGGGGCATCCAAGTCAAGTGTGGTTGATAGGTAGGGCGAACTAATATTCTCGAATAATACATAAAACTTGTCTGCGTAAATATCGCGTACTCCGTTATATAGTTTGCGCATATCCTCTACAAAGGCCGCGTAGTTCTTATGGATGGTATTGTACCAAGCAAGGAACGTCAGTGCGATTGACATTTCTGTATGTAAAGGGGAGGCACCCTTAAGCGGTATTACCGCCGAGTACTAGACGTTATACGCACGTTCTACGAACGCACTATGTAGAGGGGGGAAACTATACATGCTATTGTTGCGCATATATATGCCACCGAGAATCCATACGAATGGTAAGAGTACTAAGATCCAGGCGAGAAGAAATTTCTGTTGATGACAGAGAGATGACATGAGTATCATAAAAAAGAGGCCTGCTACTGCATGAATGGGAGCATATTCATAGTTTTGTCGGAAGAGATCCATAAATACTAAGGCAAAGAAAAATGCACCTATGATTATGGACGGTGTGCAATCAAAACTCATCTTCTATTTCATTGGGCATATTATTTCTTTGTTACGGTGATCCGCTGCTTTGCCTCATTCCAAACGCCAATGGGCTCGTCAACCAACTCGCCGTCCTCATCGGCCATGTATACATTGTTATCTCCGTCGCGATAATACGTGGAACCCTTGTACTCAAACTCTTCTAGTTGCACCTCGGCCTCCTCCTCAACCTCCTCCTCGGCCTCCTCCTCGACCTCCTCTTCGGCAACCTCAACCTCCTCCTCGGCAACCTCAACCTCCTCATCCTCCTCCACCAACTCCTCAGCATCGGCCTTATCAGATACACCCTCGCAGTTCAGCGGATACGAATCTGACCGCGTCTCACCCATCTCTTCAGCCTCCAATGCCTTACGCGCCTTCGTATTGAGAAGAAGGCGATCCGCATAACTAAACGGCTCTACGTCAGGAACAACAACCTCCTTCTTCGGAATAACCTCGATCCCCTCCATAGGCCGAAGCGGCAACAGATCATCCTCAGCCTTCTGCTTTGTCTCAAGCGCCTCAACCCTCCGAGTAAGAGCAGTCAAGGCATCCGCCTGTGAACGAATAACTTGCAGAAGAGGTGCGGTATCCGGGTGCGGTACATACGTCCTATTGATACCACTGCCAGGAAGATAGCCGCTTGCAGGAAATGGTTCTTGGCGGTTAGAACCGCCTAGAAGCATCTCTTGAATCCCCTCCAGCCGCTCATGGAGCGTCCCCTCAAGGCTGCGAAACATATCACGCACAGTAGAGTTCATCTCGCGTTTCTATACAATATGTTTACGAAGCACCCCTTCCAATTTTACCGCGATGTGCTGAAGTTAAGTACCCCCTTTAGGGGGGTACTTATATTGTGCTTACATCGCTACTGTAGGTATGTAGGCACAAGTTATGCTTCCCCTCTGGGGAAGCATAAGTTCGGCACATACCGGTACTCACAGTGCCGCATGTGCCGCCGGCCGCCGCGCCCCCGCCCCTACTTTGATATTCATTACCGTATCTAACGTCGACTCCCTATCTTTCAGCGGCTTACTACGTTTCAAGCGAAGCCCCTCTTCCACAGAGCGCTGCGGAAGAATAGCCCCTCCCGTATTCCCCTGTTTAGAAATCGTGTCAAAGAAGTCGATCGGTTTCGTGTCGATTGAGCCCAAAATGCTTACCATCGGCGGCATATGAAGATCCACGCGAACCTTCTTCTGCCGAACAGTCGCGCGGAATACGTCAATGCTCATAGGACCGCCAAACAAAGCCAGACTCTCGCGAACAGGTGCGGGGAAAATCTGCCCCCTCCCCTCCCTATCGTAGATGCGGTGTAAGAGAGCCATTCTCTCCCAGCGGACATGGGGATCGATTCCCTCCTTCAAGAGATACGCCACACCGCACTCGGGGGAGCAGAAATTCCCATATACGTTGTATACACCATTCACCTCCCTTTCCGGGATAATACACGGCATATGCTGAAATGTGTGTGCACACCAGAAGCACGCAACCTCTGTTTTTTCCGGCAAGGTTTTCGCCTCCCTCGCCTCCTTGAACTGCACCATAAGATTTGTTTTTGTAAAACAGGGCATCGATTTATACTCCTCGGATGGCTTCTCTGCCACGGGCGTGTGTACAACCTCATTCACGGTGGAAGTGGCAGCGGCGGCCGTGGTGATCGCAAGTTGAGAACCTTCGAGAACTTCTTGACCACCCGTGAAAAAGTTACTCACCGACTCGTCATACGGCTCGGGCTCTTTGTCTACAGGGGGGTTCGGATCATACCGCGGCGTTTGATCGTGAAACACAATATCATTTGTACGAATACCCAGATGAACAATCAGAGGCCGCCGCGGTTCCGCTTGAAATGACCCCTCAATTCCGTTTGGAGTGACTACTGCCACAACCTTTACAGGCTTCTTTGCCGCCTTCTTTTTCGTCTCAACCACCTCTGTAGGAGTGGCGGGTTCAGCAGCTGCAGCAGCTGCAGCAGCAGCGGCAGCTGCATCCGTACTAGCCTTCTTTTTACCCCCTTTTGCGGATGGCATATTATACTATACGTATAGCGTACCCCGTAGTTTAAGCCGGTGTCAGCAGCGTGGTCTAAACCCCTTCAGTCGTATAATAGTTAATGGAAGGCATAGGCTTGCCTAGGAGAATAGAATGTATTCTTCAAACTATGCTAACAAATCCTTCCGCGCGTTCGCATCTTCTCATGATAGGTCCGCCTGGATCTGGAAAAACCACTTCTGCAAAAATGTTTGTAGAGGCCTTACATGGTAAGTCTGCGAATAACACCAAATCGAACTCTTTTTTTGGGCGTGCTCTTTTCCTAAACTCAAGTGACGAGCGTGGATTGGAGGCTGTAAGAAGCCGTGTGTATCCCTTTATTCGTTCTTCCTTCGATTCCCTATTCGTATCCAATGGTCCAAAGGTAGTTATTTTCGATGAGGCGGAAACATTGACCGACCAAGCCCAGATTGCTCTCCGTCCTCTTCTCGACATGAGTCCTCAGAAAATAATGATTATATTTCTCTGCAACTCCATTTCGCGCATACATCCCTCCATAGTACACAAATTTCTTGTGATCTCTTTCGAGGCGCCAAAAACAACCGATTTCCAGTTTCGTATTGAGAAAATAATAGGAGCAGAACGCGCATCCTTAATGACGGGGATGGATATTCAGTTTCGTCGAGGAGACATTCGATTTTTCCTGCTGAATCCAGGGCGATACCAAGATTGTGCGAAACTGTGGCATGAATGTATTAATACGCATTCCAGTAATCTCAACAACTTGTTCGAACAGATTCTTCCGAAATGGGCATTTTCAGATCTAGCCATGTTCTGTATTTATATGGCAAGAACCATGTCCCTTCTTACTTTAGAGGCACTGACGGATATGCTTCGTATCAGTGATACAGATTTTATAAAACAGTGTGGAGCAAAGGTTCGCGCCCGCCTTTTATCTTCTTGGTTCGATAAACACGTTCGAGTAAAATTGGAACAATGGCCACCCCTACTTAAATAATACGATGCAGCCTCTTACATTTACTCCACTTCGTATATCGACCCTTGTGACTACTGGGCACCTCGGTACTACGATTCGTCTGCTTCCCCTTTTCGATCAGATGAATCGTGTTATTATTCCCATTGGATATCCGGCAGAGGGTATTCTCAAAATGGAACACGAGACAAAAGTGATTGGACACTCGGCACGTGATATGCTTACCAAGCGCCGAGTGAGTGACAAGACATTCTTCAATCAGAGTACCATTGTTATTCGTAAGAAGCGGGAGGATTCGCACGAGTTGAAGGAGGTGAACGTGAAACTCTTTGCAAATGGCGGCTTTCAAATGACGGGTGTCACGAGCGAGGAGTTTGCACGAGGCGTCTTGGAATACATGATTTCCATATTCACCGGCATGCCCGAACCTATTTCCGAGAATCCGTTGCGCATTGATAAATTCGCAATACAGTTGTTGAACTCCGACTACAAGATGAATACTCTTCTGAAGCGCGCAGAACTGCATCGCATCCTCTGTCAAGATTACCGGCTCTCGAGTACATTGGAGACTACCATATACCAGGGAGTGAACACGAAGTATTACTATAACGAGGCGTCAACAAACAAGAACGGCATCTGTATGTGCCCCCGATTCTGCAATGGCCAGGGGGACGGTACGGCACTGGGGAAATGTAAGAAGATCACGATTGCGGCGTTCCAAACGGGGAGTATTATCATTACGGGCGCGAGGAATCGTAAGCAACTCGATGAATCGTATGAGTTTATGAACAGAGTTCTTCAAACGCACAGGGGGGTTGTTGCGAAGATTGTTACAGATTCTGCGTAAATTTATCTGTTGTGCTTTCCCAGAATCACCCAGAAATCATGTCGTCCCTCCCCTCAACCGCCACGAACGCCCCGGCCACGAATGTTCCGGCTCCGGCTGGAGGAGCAGCCGCTCTGATGCCTTCCGCGCAAGTACTTGTTCACGCTGCCAAGCTTGCTATGGAGCAGGACAAGCCTATTCAGCTCGATTACTATAAGGATACCGCCACGCAGAAGGCTTTTTTGGGCGAGGATCAGGAGACGAAGGAGAAGATGCTGATCAAGTCGAATGAGGAGTTCACGTCACTTGTGCAGAAGGTGTACAAGGTCGGCGAGGATTACATCATCACTACGGAGAACTCTATTTATATTGCGAGTGGCAAGATTCAGAAGAGAAGAATCCAGGCTCCTGCGCTCCGTGGGTTCTAATATCACATAAAAAATACATACAATAACAAATGCAAATACATGATATTTCATTTGCATTTGTTACCTTTGTGAATGACGTATTCCCGTATCCACAGATTATGGAAGTCTGCCTTAGATCACACCGCTTTTTTTCAAAGGTTCCACTTATCCTGTATACCCATGGCATAGACAAGTCTGAATTTACGGAATGCGCGTCGAATGTTATACATGTTCCTATAGACTCGGCGGTAGAACTCCACAGTGTGTTCTATTTCAAGCCATATGTAATACGTGATGCCCTTCAAAGGGGGTTGAAATCCGGCTTCTATATCGAAGCGGATGATATTCTCACACCTGCTGCAGACTCTATACAAGATTATTGTTCCCGTATCACAAATATTCCCCTATCCCCTAAACACCCATCTCCCGTAAAGGTATCTGATGAATATATGCGCAATCTGGGAGTATTCGAGCAAACCCAGCATTATGTACATGGGCACGTCCTATTTACTGCGTCAACCCTTCCCTTTATAGAGGAATGGTTCGAGGCATGTACGAAATCTACGGGCGATAGTTGGGACGAAGCTGCGCTCAACTGTATTCTATGGAAACATGGTGCAAAAGATCATTTTATGCCGTATATAGATCCATGGTATGGATATTATCCTGTTGAGGGGGCGCTCTTGTATGATGGTTGCAAAAGTGTTATGCAAGGCTTACAACTGGTAGATGTGATACTCGATACCATGCAAAAATAAGTTCTAGGCCATATTTAGAAATGGCAAAAGCTAGCCGCTCTAGACGTTCTAGACGTTCTAAACGTTCAAAGCCCTCCAGGCGGGCAACAAAGAGGACGCGTAAATCTACGCGTCGTGTACGTCGCCGCATGCGGGGCGGGGCGCAGACAGTGTTTCCCGCCCCGGTAAGCCCGGCCACATACGATGCGTCCATGTCTGCTCCCAGCAAGGCGATGCTTTCGGCAGGAACGGATTATCTGGCGAAGCACGCGGGACAGTACGGTGGTGCGGCAGTAAATCTCAGTAACTCTGCGCCGCCCGGCTATACCGGTATGCTGGATGATTCGCTTCGTGGATTTGCGCGTGTAACCCCTCTAGATCAATCCACGGCCGCTGCTTCCGGTATGAGTGATCAAGCCGGTGGTAGACGCCGCCGCAGACGGGGAACTTATTTTAAGAACATGATGCGGAAGTCATCAAGAGGCCTTCGTTCCTTCGGTCGCGGACTAGTACGCCCCTTCCTAAGAAAGTCCCGTCGTGGACGCGCGATGCGTGGCGGGGCTCCCCTATCTCTTGCTGGTGCGCAGGACTTTGGTGCTCCTGGCATGCTTCTCAGCCCGAGCCAAGAGGCACAGGCGCTCCAAGGAATGAATAAGGTTGAGTGGACTCTTGCACAAGATCCCAAGTCTTTCTCCCCCCTATAACGTCTAGTACTAAAGTTAAGTACTTGGCGGTAAGTTCCCAGCAAACATCTTCTCCAAATGTTCACGCCCCGACACGAGTAGTTTCTTCTCCTCATCCGTGGCAACTAGAGAGACT
>Ga0192647_101878_pt1 | contig 13380 bp, 16 predicted proteins | sample LauGreFa1BDMLBSN_2_FD_133046 | JGI IMG/M metagenome (GOLD analysis project Ga0192647, IMG submission 133046) | Freshwater lake microbial communities from Lake Michigan, USA - Fa13.BD.MLB.SN - reassembly | ecosystem: Environmental > Aquatic > Freshwater > Lake | place: Lake Michigan, USA...
AAAACCAAAAAGACTTAATTAAAAGAATCCTCTAAAATGAGTTCTCGTTCGAAAAACTATTATTACAAAGGCAAAAAAGAACCAGGTCCAATCGAAAAAAAGTATGAAAGTCCTTGCACTCATTACAAAATTTCTTCTGACAAACTTTTGAAAATCCTCCAGAGCATGGGAAAAGCCGATTATAAAAATTACAATACTTTAGAAAAGTTTTTTACTGAAATGAGAAGTTACGAAGACGATTCTGTGCCTAATACTCCTAAAAAAGCTGATAATAATAGTTCTGTTGTAGAAGTTCATCAAACAAAACCAAATTTTGAAGAAAAAACAGTAAACGCGTTGTTTTGGGTTCCTAAATTTGACTCTTATAAATATTTTAGAATTAGGATAGCTCCTTCAAATATTAAAAAGGCGGGTATGGGTACTTATGCTATCGATGATATTCCAAAAGGATCTGTTGGTTATTATCGAGGCGTTGCCAAAACTGAAAAATACGTAAATATGTTTTATTCATGGGTTATAAAATCTTATGATGATAATACCGGAGAAGTTGATGAAGAAGATGCTGTTCTTTATTATGTCGATGCAACAAATCCAAAAATGAGTAATTGGACACGATATGTAAATTGCGGTTTGAAAGAAAAAGATAATAATTTTGATTCCGATCAACGCCATGATAAGATACTTTATGTTGCTACTAGAAGCGTAACAGGAGGGGAAGAGCTGTTTCTGAGCTACGGAGCGGATTACATGATAAATAACCTTGGTTTGAAGGGTTATTAGGTCTGAAACTCTTATTAAAACAATTTCTTTTCAGTTTTGGAAAAGAAACAACACTTTATTCTTTATTAGCAAACTCCCATATATATCCTCTAGCTGTTTTATTTCTACCAGTCAAACAATGAGATATATTTGTAAAACCTGTGCTTTATCTAATAAAAAGAATTTAAAGACAAGATTCTCTTTAAATGAGCCATGACGACAATTAAAGAATATTTCGCTGCTCAAAAAGAGCTGGAAAAGAAATATGGCGAATTCTCACTTGTTTTAATGCAAGTAGGCAGTTTTTATGAAGCTTATGGTGTTAATTTACCAAATGAAACCGTAAAAACCAAAATAGGATATACAGAAGAAATTGGTGATATTTTATCAATGCAAGTAGCTTATAAAAACGGTCGTAAAAAGCCTCATAGTTTAGAAAACCCTCAAATGGTTGGATTCCCAGATTATGCATTGGGCAATCATTTAGGAAAATTATTAAAGGCTGGCTTCACAGTTGGTATTTATGATCAGTTTGATTCTGAAAATGCAAAAACGAAAATAAGGAAGTTAGTACATATTTATAGTTCAAGTACATACATTGACGAAGAAATTTCAGAATCTAATGCTTTAATGGTTCTTGATTTGGCTTGTTACAAATGCCCTATAAGCAAAAAAACGATTGACACTTCTAAATGTGCGATTTTTAATCTCAAAACAGGAGATATTAATCTTATCGAAATTTATAATACACCTACCGACGATAAACGCATTGAAACAGAACTATATCGTATCATTCATACCTTTAACCCCTCAGAAATTATAAATACGACAAATCTAGATTTTCTGGCAAATAGATTTGATCTTGAAAATAAAAAGGTACATAACATTCCGTTCAAAAAACAATATAAACAATTAGCTTATCAAAACGAGTTTTTAGAGAAAATATACGAACTTTCTGATAATGAGATGTCTGCAAATGCAATTTCGCCTGTAGAATACTTAGGACTTTCAAAACATTCCGAATTGGTTCCTTGTCTTATTCATGGACTTGAATACGTATTCGAACATGATCCTTTGCTCATTTCTAAAATAAAAATACCAACAATCATGCAAAACCAAGATAAGCTTATTTTGAATAATGATTCAATTTATCAATTACATCTTATTGATAACAAAGTTGATAACAAAGTTGATAACAACGTCAGCAAAACGAGTCTTTTTGGTTTTCTTAATAAAACACGAACTGCAATGGGTAGAAGAATGTTAAAATCAAGATTATTAATGCCTGTTACAAATATTAAAGAACTCAATCGTAGATACTCGTTAGTTTCAAATTTATTAGAGACATATGAAGAATATGATACTACATTACGCGGTATAGCTGATCTAGAATTGAAATACAGAAAAATGGCGTCTAAAAAATTGAAACCTTATGAATTAGCAAATTTAAATGATACTTTTATTAGTATTAAAAATCTTCTAGAAAAAGCAAAAGATGTTTTTTCAATTGAAAACGCAATAATTGACTCTTTTAATAGTTTTTATGATGACTATTTGAACACATTTGATTTGGAAATTTTAAAAGAAAGTAAAATTAAAAACTCTTATTTTAACCCAGGGATATGCAGCGAAATTGATGAAATACAAACCACAATAACAACAAATACAGATTTATTAAACGAGCTCGCATCTGAGATTTCTATGCAAATAGATAAAAAACAAAATGCGACCCCAAATGTTACTTTAGACTTTAATATGAACGACAAGCATTATTTAAAATCAACTTTAGTTCGATTTAATAAAATTCCCAAATCTTTTAATTGTGAACTAAGTGATGGAACCAACGTTCAATATAAAGATTTTGAAATAAACAAACTCAAAACAAATGTTAAAATAAAGTCCCCTTTCATAATTGAAAAATCAAGAGAAATTACAGAAGCACAAGATATTTTAATTCCAACTATTAATGCGCAATATCTTGATATGTTAGATTCGTTTTGTAAACTATATGGTGATACATTTATGACTATTTCAAATATAATAGCCGAAATAGATTTTACAATGAGTGCCGCCAAAGTAGCTGTTGAAAATAAATATTCAAGACCTAAAATTGTTAAATCAGAACGAAGCTTTATTAACGCTGTTTCTTTAAGACACCCTATTGTTGAAAAATTAGTGAAGAAAACAATATATGTCAATAACAATGTCGAAATAGGCGTTGACACCCATTACGGTACTATTATTTATGGAGTGAATATGGCAGGCAAAAGTTCATTATTAAGAAGTATTGGAATAGCTGTTGTAATGGCGCAAGCAGGTATGTATACAGCGTCCGAATCTTTCAAATATTACCCTTTCAAAAGTATTATATCGAAAATAACAATTCAAGATAATTATTTGAAAGGTCAGTCTTTGTTTATGGTTGAAATGGAAGAAGTTAACAATATGTTGAGACGTGCAGACCATAGAACACTTATATTATCAGACGAATTATGTAGTTCAACTGAAACTTCTTCTGCCCATGCAATTGTGGCATGTACATTAAACCAACTTGCAGATAAAAAGGTAAATTTTGTATTTTCTACTCATTTACATGAATTACAAAAAATTCCTGAAATTAAAAATAATCCCAATATTCAAGTTATGCATTTTAAAGTAACAGTAGGCAACGGGGAAATGATTTTTGATAGAAAATTACAAAAAGGAGGTATACCAGATACATACGGGCTTGAAATTGCAGGATCTTTAGGTTTACCAAAAGATTTTATTGCTGATGCATTTCGCATTAGAAATTTTCTGCGTGAAGGTGTAACTAAAAATGAAGTAGTGACAACAAAAAGTAGCAGATACAACAAAGAACTATTTATGGATAAATGTGCGTTGTGCGGAACAAATAAATGTTTAGAGACTCATCATATTTTATTTCAATGTTGTGCAGATTCAAACGGAATCATAAACGCTGCTGCAGCAGCAAATGAAAGCGGGCCGATACATAAAAACCAAAAATTTAATCTTATTGTCGTTTGTCAAGATTGCCATATAAGAATCCATAAAGAAGAAGTAAAAGTAAAAATAGAACCTTTGAAAATAAAAGTTTAAATACTTAAATTTCAAATTTAATTTGAAATAATTTGCAAAATGAAAGTCAGCAAAGACATATTAAAACATCTCATTGATAACTATTTTGATGATTTGACTGTCTACAAATGTCAATATGTATCAAAAACAGTATATAATTTAATAAATTACGAAAAATTGAGAAAAGTTAGAGTAAGCATGCTAAAACAAGTTTTAAAGGAAAATATGAACGATCTTTACAGAAAAAATATGATTTTTAGATTGCAAGGAAATACCCCTCCAACCCTAAACAAAAAGGAAACTAAAAAATGGATAAATAAAATGATGGAAAATCCGATTATTTTATGCAAAAATTGTGAAAAACTGTATCTTAGCGTAGAATTTGACAAATACGGTCTCCACAAAGGTTGCATAAGCGTTTTGTCTACTTTTTGCAAACTTTGCGAACTACATCATTATTGGAACTTAGAAAAATGTCCATTGAAAAAAGTAACCTGCTCGGAATTAATTAAACACAATCAAATTTCTATATGCCCATTTGAAGGCCCTCTAAAGGAGGTTCAACACCATCAAAAATCGTGCTTAGTAACTTGCAGACAATGCGATACCTTATTTTCACTTGATAAATTTTATGATCATTTCTTTTATGTCGCTGACGGAATTTATACTCGATCCGTATGCAGAAAATTTAAATGAAAATTCCTGAAATCTAATTTTATAAATATATTTATAAAATGCCTTTTACTTCGCAGTCTCAGATGTCTACTTGCTTCAGCAAACAAATTATAGCAAAGAGTAAAGGTAAGAAATGGTCTTGGAACTGTGAAACATGGCTTTCGGAAACGCCTGATCCAGCTTGTTTGCCCTATAAAAAAGGAGGGCATCCTAGAGCTAAATGCCGAAAATTGAAACCGAATGAAAAGATAATTTCTCCTATTTTTAAAGGTTCTCGCGGAGGTCATTACTTTTATGCTGCAAATGTTAAAGTTTATATTCCAAAAGGAGACGAAAATCTTAAATATGCCAAAAAAATGTATGGTTCAGCCAACTAATTTTTTTAGTTTATTAACAGAGTTTTTAACCAGTGTCGCTGGCGCTTTTGTTCTTCCTATTGAATAGTCAAAACAAAGTTGAATATCTTCTAAAACATTAATTGTTTCTTTTGCTTTGGCAACTGTAAATAAATGAACATAAGGATTTTTTGTGTTTTCCCCTATTTGTTTGCTCATTAACAGCATGCTTTCACAATAATGGGGATTTTTAATATCGTTTTGATAAATATAAGTGAGATATGCGGACCCAATAAGCGAAGTTTCTTTTTTTAACGGTGACATAATTATTTTACGGTCTAATTTATGTCCTGCTTTTTTACAATCACCAATAGCTTTAGATATTGATGTTTTATGCACATGGCAATAATCTGATCCTGTAGTTTTTATATTTTTACAAATTTTACCTTTGGCAGTTTTGCTTTTACAAGACATTTTAAATTTGTTACTATAATTTTTAATTTTCTTTTTGAATTATAATATGTCTTGTAGGTGCAAAACATTAAAAGATACAATTTGCAAAAACAAAGCAATAGCTGGATCCTTATATTGCAGTCGCCATCAAAAATGCGCCAAAGATAAACGCGTCAGAGGGAGAATCCCAGATGTAGGAGGAGACAACGTTTCAAAGAAAGTTATTGCTAAAAACAAACGAGCTTTTAATAAAAATTTTGTTTTAATGTTAAAAGACCTGCCTGAAGGAGAATTGAAAAAAGTCTGTAATTTGAATAAAGTTCTTCAAAATATATGCAAGAAAAACGCAGAAATTAGGAAAAAATTGGCGGCTTAAGCAAATGATTTGCAAATGATTTGTAAATGATTTGGGAAATTATATTTTTTTGATCAAGATCAAAAAAATATTTTAAATGATAAGATAATATTACAAATGGGGGCTGCTGTTTCAACTAGTACTAGCGAACAAATTGGCAACCAAAATTTATCGCAATCTCTTTTTTCTTCATGCAACATAAGTTGTAATAATACCATGAAAGACACAGGGATAACAGTGATACGTTCAAATACAGGAGACATTACGATTGCTCAGACTTGTGCGGTTAACGGGCAATGCGTATTTTCAAGTGTAATGGCGTCAGTCGCCGATTTACAGTTTAAAGCCGCTAATGCGGCACAAGCAGCGGCTACAGCTGTAAACTTTGGCACCTATAGTTTCACAGGAACTTATTCTTATCAAGAAATAAATCAAAATATACAACAAAGTACTTCTCAAAAATGCAATATAAGTTCTTCAAATGATATGAATAATGTTCAAGCTTATATAGCTGACTCTAAAACTGGCAATATAAGTATAGATCAAAATGCAAGTGCAGGAGGAACTTGCGTTCTTAAAAATGCAATGAATGCTGATGCTAGTGGTACAGGAGTAGCTGATAATTGCGCCGCGTCAGGCAAAGCTGCGAAAAAGAAGAGCTGCAAGGGCAAAGGAGGTGGAATAGGCTCCTATATTTTGTATTTTATCGTTGGCATTATTGGATTTACTATTGTTATGACAATCATTAGATTTTTGAAAGGAAATGCTCCTAAATTACCTCCATGTACAAAGGAAAATAAAGAAAAGAATATACCATGTGATCCTAAGATTAAACTTCAACCTTGCACAGAGAAAAACAAAGGACAGCCTTGTGAAGAAATTGAAGCTGTTCCATTAACAGCAAAATCTGGTACTCCTCGAGCTGTCACAACGGAATTTGAATTTCCGTTTGAAAAATCAGCTTTAAAATCGCCTTTAAAATCTCCTTTAGGTGAAGAATTACAACCAGCACCTGTAGCCAGTGAAGCTTGATCAGCTTTAATCAACAGGCGAAAATCCCAATGTTACAATAGTTTTTGCTGGTTCCTCGTCAAAATGATTCTTTTCAATTAAATCTATTTTATCGAGATTATTTTCAAACGCTTGATATATTCCAGTTCTTGAAAAGAGTACAATTGTTGAAGGTATCATGGGCACTTTTTTTATTTTTTCCAACCCACTTTCCAAAATGACACCTTTAATATTGTCACAGCTTTTGCCAATAATATAAACTATTTCAGGCGTTCTTTGATATATGTGTATTCCTTCAGATATATCAATTTGAATGTAGGGGTGATTTGTTCTGATATCTGCATTTATATTTTTGCATTTTATAAATTCAAGAGGACCTGTAAGTAAGTTTCTTGTTGACAATTGACACTTTTCGCAGTGTAAAAGAGTTATTTTTAATATATCATCTAAAACTAATATTCTTGAGTTTATGCATTGCATAAAAAGGATGCTGTACAAAATTCCTTTTTTAAACTTTTTATAAATGTGTCTTCTCTTGTTCGAACCTACATAGTAAATATAAGTCCATAATTCGGATCCACTTTTAACGTTTTCAATCGAAATATCTAGATTTGATAAACCATTTATAAAAATAGTATCTTTTGTACTTAATATTTTGGAACTTTCGTAAGCTTCTCGTATTTTTGCGGATAAAATGTTCATTTATTTAAAGTTTTTGTTTAATCTTTTGTTTAATAATTATAAACAAAAACTTTAAAGCAAAAAGATTTATATCGGGATTATTTATAACACTTGCGGCAGCACATTGGTGGCGGAACTTGATATTTTATCAAATTAAGGGTCCAAGCTTGGTGCTTATCTGGACTACTACAATTAGGACCTCCGTTGCACATATAGCATTCTTCAGGGAATTATTCAATTCGTGGTCTAAAGGTCCTTTTTACATTTTTCATGTTGGAATAGTAAGTAGCGACGCTAAACTACTCAAGAAAATGTAAAGGGTTTCAGAAAATATTTGAAAAAACCAAAAGGGAATTTTGTCGAAAGCGGGCACGTTGAAGGGACTGCAACATTGAAACCTTTGTCTCCGCCTAAAGAAGAAAAGGTTGTTACAAGAGGTTCTTTTAATCAACCTGGATATTCTACAAAAGTAAACGATAAATTACACAGTATAGATGGATTTCCTGCACTAATAACGCAAAAAGGAACCCAAATATGGTATAAGCACGGTTTAGTACATAGGGAGAACGATTTGCCTGCAATGATAAGGCTAGATGGTGAAAAAAGCTGGTATAAAAATGATAAATTACACAGATTAAACGATCCTGCTGTAATGTACCCTAATGGTAATGTAGAATACTGGATCAACGGCGAACAAATAAATAAATAAATTGTCAATTTTCGATCTTGATCGAAAATATTTTTAATTTTCGATCAAGATCGAAAATATTTTATTGCCTTTATTAAATGCGAAGTGTTTTGGTTTTAGTAGCTATTCTTCTAATTATATTGGTCGTCAGGGAAAATTGCAAGTTGAAAAAAGAAGGCTACGCTGATCAAGTTTTACACGGAACTGTTGGCGGAATAGCAGGTCCTATTCTTGATCCTTCTCTTTATGTTTATGAAAAAGGACCGCGACCGTATCCTACATTTTTATCGTCTTTGCCTCCCGATACAAGAAATTCTTGTTCAGATTATCCCCAGAACTAAAAAAACATAAAACTGAAAAAATTTTTGGTTTGATTAAACTTTTTCGTTTTCGGAAACAAAATATGATTACAGTGAGCTTTACGGTTCAGTTCGAGGAAGAGTCCATGATCGCTCAGGAAAATCTCGAAAACCCTCTTGCCACCTTCAAGATTACCCTGACAGGCACCAATGATCAAGTCGCTGGATACATCTGCCTCTTTTTCGCTCAATACGGAGGAAGCGGTCTTGGAACAGAAGAAATGAACGCAGTTTCTGATATCTGGAGGGACCATTACCATTACAATCAAGTTCCAACAGAAATTGAAGCATCGGGAAATCGTTACATCATACTGCTTCAGGGTTTGTTGGACTATGGGGTTGAGTTCAGCACCAACAATATTGCTGAGTTCATCTCTGGAATGCTTGCGGTACCTCCGAGCTTGGACAATGGAATTGATGTTTTTCCAGTTCAAGATCCAGATTGGTTTCTGACCGCTGTCTACCTCGACTTGATGAGAGACGAAGATCGTGATCGCTTTCACAACGCGGATAGTAATCCCTACGAGCACGCCGCTTTGCTGTCTACCATAAACGCAGAAGTACCGATGAAAATGACCGTTAAGGTCGAACACCAATAAAAAGTTTAAAACAAAAACAAGTGCCTTGAACCATAAGCCCTCTTCGTACGAAGAGGGCTTTTTTCATTTTTTGATCAAGATCAAAAAATGTTTCAAACTTTATTCTTCCTTTACAATTTCGGTTGAAGATTGTACGTTTTCAATTGTATTCTCAACTACTGCTGTTTCCTCGACTTTCTCAGCCTCTTCATCCTCGTCGTCGGGCAAAAGAGTGTTCAAAGTCTTTTTCATCATTTTTGCCAAACTTTTCGGATTCATTTCTCCGCTTTGCATTCCTGCCATCATTTTCTGAAATGCTCCTCCCTTATAAATGGCCATCATTGCTGCCATTGGATTACTTGTGTCAACATCTTGCAAACTATTTTTTGCATCTGCTAAAATATCATTAATAAATTGTCCTTCTTTGCTTCCGGTATCAATGCCTGGCAACATTTCTTCCATCATACTTTGCGAATTTTCAAGTTCAGTCATTTTATCTTCGCGAGGGTCTAAAATCATTCCAATTGTCAAAAGGTGACGTTTTATAATTTCTAAAGTTTCTTTGTCATTTCTTGATCTATAGAAAAATGATTGAATCTCAATACAGATTCTTTGATTTCCTCCATATTTAATTATGGTATTTTGAGGAACGGAATCGTAATCTCCCTTCAAAATTGCAAGTTCATGTTGCCTGAGAAATGAAGAAAAACCTTCAACTACCTTTTTGATGCTGTCCTTGTCAGTAAACTTAATACCAGTTATTAATCTATGGTACAAAGCAAGAGGGGATGCTTTTTTAACATTTCCAAATGCATCCCATAAATCATTAACGAAAGAAACAATAGCATTGAAAGCTTCCAGCTGTTTTCGCTCCTCGTTTTTAGTATTGTCTTGAACGTCCATTATAAGTGTAATTTACGAAATAATATTCTTTAAATTGAAAAGGTTAAAACTGAAAAGTAACACTTTTTGTAAAACTAAAAATCTAAAACTGATTTTTTTCAAATCTTCTCAAACAGATTTGAATTTTAGAGAAATGAACAAAATATTTCCTAATAATAGAGATGTTAGGCGATTAATACTCAAAAACTATCTTTGTAAAGCAGATCGCTATTTACTCTTCTATGCTCTAGGGTGTCGAAAGGAAATTCCGTCTTTAAATTTTGTTATGATGGATGCTTCTAAAAACGGTCATCTTGAAGTGCTACAATGGCTGAGTAAAAAAGGATGTTGTTGGAGTAATGAAGCGTGCGCACGTGCTGCTGAAAACGGCCGTCTTGAAGTTCTGCAATGGGCCCGAACAAACGGGTATTCTTGGAATATCTATGTATGTTCATTTGCTGCTAAAAATGGACATCTAAAAGTACTACAATGGTTGAGAGAAAATGATTGTGAGTGGGATAAATTCACATGTTCAAACGCAGCTTTAAACGGTCATCTTGAAGTGCTGCAATGGGCTGTAGAAAAAGGGTGTCCTTGGGATAACTTGACGTGTTCATTTGCTGCCCACAACGGCTATCTTGAAGTTCTGCGCTGGGCGCGGAAAAATGGTTGTCCTTGGGATGAAGAGACGTGTTCATTTGCTGCTGAAAACGGTCATCTTGAAGTGCTGCAATGGGCGAGAGAAAATGGGTGTCCTTGGGATAGCGACACATGTGCATATGCTGCTAGAAAAGGTCATCTTAAAGTTGTGCAATGGGCGAGAGAAAACGGGTGTCCTTGGGATAGCAATACGTGTTTAAATGCTGCTTTTAACGGTCATCTTGAAGTGCTGCAATGGGCGAGAGAAAATGGGTGTCCTTGGAATAGCGAAACATGTGCATATGCTGCTAGAAAAGGTCATCTTAAAGTTGTGCAATGGGCGAGAGAAAACGGATGTCCTAATTAAATTGAAAAAAATCTTAAGCACTGACCCTATATGGGAACTGAATGGCGGCCGTTGTATTAAGTAAAGCAATGGAAGATACCATATTTTCACGTTGAAAAGTTTACATTGGTCAATGCCAATACTTCAAGATGTACGTTAAACCTTCTCGGGTAAGGCTTAAATGTAAAAAATCCCCTTTTTTACAAAAGGGGGATTATGGATCAAAGCGCTGTTTATTTGAGTTTGTTTTTCTTGCAGATAAAATGAAAATTTTAAGTATAATCAAATTTATTTTAACTTTTTTCGAAGTTTTGGAAAAAAGTTAAAACTTAAAAAATTTTATCGAGTTTATCCGTTTACAGTTGAAAATAACAAAAGAAAACGGGCTTTGCGAAGTTTATTCAAAGACAGTTAAGTCAACGTAAGGTTTATTTTTGTATTGTCTTCCGATTTCATTTTACGTCCTTCCGGTAGAGCTCTGTATCCCAAATCGGAAAAATACGCACAAAGTATAGCCTCTGTTTTTACAATATCGAAATGTTCCGGTATATTAAATTCTATTTCTCGATGACAAACTTTCATTTTTAAAGCATCTTCATTAAGATCTTTAAATAGTTTTTCAAGCACGCTACTAAAATTTTGATGTACGAATATCATTCTTTGTTTTGTGACGATATTCGCATAATTTTCTTTTGACAATACTTTCGGTTCGAAATCTTTTATTTGTATTATTTCTCCTGCGAAACCCTTTGTAAAAATACCTTTTTCCATCATATGTTTATTCCCATTAAAAAAATATTTTATTTTTAACAACCTTTTTAACATTAAAGACATCCATAATGATATCTACGCGTGTTTTTACTATTGAAGGTTTAGTCAATGAAATATCTTCAAATATTGAAGCTGATATGAAACCCTGGCTAGATGCAAACACTCCAAATTTAGCAAACATATTAATGGTAGGTATGAACATTGTTGAAAAGTTCTCAAACACCGTTGGTCAGATGAAAGGTTCTGATAAACTCGCTATTGTTAAACTTATTTTACCCAAATTAATTGATTATGCGGTGACTCAAAATAAACTTTCTGCTGAAATGGGAGAAGCATTAAAAGCAAAAATAGTAGAAGAAGAAAAATTAGTAGAAAATATTATTTCGAGTTTTGTTATCATTTCAAAAAATCCCGAATTGATAAATGCACTCAAAGAAGCTGAAGCTTTAGCAAAAAGTTGTTTTGCAAAATTGCACAAGAAAAAGTAATTTGTGAAAAAGCTCTCGCTCGCGTTTGCGAGAGCTATAAGTGATTAAAGTTTTTGAATCCCAACCATTTCACAACTTCATTTTAGTTTGGTGAAAAAGCCAAAGATTTGTATTTTGCAGCGGAGCCTTCAGAATCTTCGTCTTCGCTGTTTATGTTTTCCTCTTCGTGAAACATAAGGTGCTGAACAATGTTATTCAATGCATAACGTTCTTGGATTTGAACAATGCCTTCTGTCTTTGAAAATAAAAGAAAAGTTTGTTCTCCAAACATACTTGTTTGCATTGGTGTTTGTTTTATTCTTTCTCCTGATCCCGGATCTACTATTACACCTTTAATGTTTGTGCAACCACAAACAGCATAAACAATATCCGGGCTACGTTGGTAGAAATGGACGTTATTGGACATGTCTACTTGCACTATAGGTAACGTAGCGTCTCCCCTAATGTCAATGTTAGTAGAAATACATTTTATAAACTCTACTGGTCCTACACTGCCTGCTCTAATGGATATCTGGCACGTAGAACAGTACAGAAATGTGAGTTTCAGAATTTTCTCCATTATAAAAATACTGGAATCTATCAAACCAACAAATACTATCGTTCTAAACTTTTCCTTTGGCTCTTTGAATAGTATTTCACTCTTTCCGTCTTGTCCAGACCCAAAAATATACAACCAAGAGGCAGAAGATTCTCCATCGCCTATTTTTACTTCTTCTACTGTAACATATAAAGTATTTGGACCTCCATTTATTGTTATAATATCAGGAGGGGGTTTCAATGTAGTTTTTGCTAGTGTAACTGCATCCTGAAGTTTACGTTTGATAAGTTCAACGTTTCTAGGTCCGTCTCTGCTTCTTCTCATTCTATTTTAAAACATTTCTTTATTCGCGTTTTTGTTTAATGAAACAAAAACTCTTGTGGATCAGAACTTTTATTGTATCTTCTAAGAAAAACGAGTCTCTTGTAAATCTTGATTTAATTCCTTTAACAATTTGATTTACAATAGTAGACCAGGCAAGTAAATTCGTAAATTTTAACACAATATATATTTTACATATAAAGGAATGTTAAAGAAAATATTAAGATGGGCCTTTTTCTTCATTGTAGGATTTTGGATACTTTTAGTAGTATGCCCATCGATAACTAGCACCATGATACGTTTAATTCCTGGTCTAGATAAGATTTTGTTTGGTATAGCAATGGTTCTTTTATCTCTCACGCCTATTAATGTGATTTACGAGACCAGAGGGGTAAAATTTGGAGGAAGTTTATCTAATAGTAC
>Ga0192647_101884_pt1 | contig 13366 bp, 11 predicted proteins | sample LauGreFa1BDMLBSN_2_FD_133046 | JGI IMG/M metagenome (GOLD analysis project Ga0192647, IMG submission 133046) | Freshwater lake microbial communities from Lake Michigan, USA - Fa13.BD.MLB.SN - reassembly | ecosystem: Environmental > Aquatic > Freshwater > Lake | place: Lake Michigan, USA...
ACGATCTGCCCAGCAAGAGCCAGCGCAAACGCGACATGGACGCGCTGCAGGCCATCGGCGCCGAGCTGACCGAGCTCAACGAACAGCAGCTGGCGACCATTGATCTGCCGGAAAGTCTGCGCGATGCCGTGCGGGAAGCCCGCGCCATGAAACACAACGAGGCGCGGCGCCGGCAGGTGCAGTACATCGGCAAGCTGATGCGCCAGATCGACGATCCGGCAACGATTCGCAGCAAGCTCGACGGCTTTCTGTCGGTATCCGCCGAACAGACCGCGCAGTTGCATCACATCGAACGCTGGCGCGAGCGCCTGCTCGCCGAGCCGCAGTCGGTGTCGGAGTTCATCGCCGCCTATCCCGAAGCCGACAGCCAGCAGCTGCGCACGCTGATCCGCAATACTGCGGAAGAACGTGCCCGCGCCAAGCCACCCAAACACTTCCGCGCACTGTTCCAGATGATCCGCGGTCTGGTCGAGTCACGGAACCGTTCAGCCGAAACCGAAACCGAAACCCCGGCCGAGTGAGGCCCCTAAGGCCGGCCCCGATATAATCCGCGTCATGTCGAATTCCGCAGAACAACTCATCATCGGTCTGGTCTCGATCAGCGACCGTGCTTCGCAGGGCGTCTACAAGGACGAAGGCATCCCCGCGCTGGAAGACTGGTTCAAACTGGCGATCAGCGCCCCGCAATGGCGCACCGTCACCCGGCTGATTCCCGACGAGCGTCCGGTAATCGAAGTCACTCTCAAAGAACTGGTCGACCAGGAAGGTTGCCATCTGGTGCTGACCACCGGCGGCACCGGTCCGGCATTGCGCGATGTCACACCGGAAGCCACGCTGGCTGTCGGTGACAAGGAAATGCCGGGATTCGGCGAACAGATGCGTCAGGTCAGCCTCAAGTTCGTGCCGACGGCGATCCTGTCGCGGCAGGTCGCGGTTATTCGCAAGAAAACCTTGATCATCAACCTGCCGGGTCAGCCGAAAGCAATCAAGGAAACGCTCGAAGGTCTGAAGGACGAATCCGGCAAGCCGCTGGTGCACGGTATTTTTGCGGCAGTGCCCTACTGCATTGATCTGATCGGCGGGCCGTATATCGAAACCCATGACACCGTGTGCAAGGCCTTCCGGCCGAAATCGGCGATCCGCCCCAAACAATCCTGAACCCTGAACCTGCCTGCGCAGTACTGACGGAAACCCCATGACCGCATTGCTTGAAACCATCGAACTCGAAACCGCGCCGAATCCGACGACGGCGGTGATCTGGATGCACGGCCTCGGCGCCGACGGCAACGACTTCGTGCCCATCGTCAACGAGATCGACCTCAGCGGCGCACCCGGCATCCGTTTCATTTTTCCGCATGCGCCGACGCGGCCGGTGACCATCAACAATGGCTACGTGATGCGCGCCTGGTACGACATTTCCTTCGGTGACCTCGAAGGCAACACGCGCAAGGCCGATGAAAAAGGCGTGCGCGAATCGCAGGCGCAGATCGGCCAGCTGATCGCACGCGAAAACGGCCGCGGCATCGCCGCCTCCAAAATCGTGCTCGCCGGCTTTTCACAGGGCGGCGCGATTGCCCTGCATACCGGACTGCGATATCCCGAAACACTTGCCGGCGTGATGGCGCTGTCGACCTATCTGCCGCTGGCCGAGAGTTTCGCCAGAGAAGCCTCACCGGCCAATGCAAAGACGCCGGTATTCATGGCTCACGGCACCCAGGATCCGGTAGTGCCCTATGCCATGGGCCGCGGTTCGCGCGACCTGTTGCAGCAGGCGGGATATGCGCTGGAATGGCAGGAATACCCGATGCAGCACTCGGTCTGCCTTGAAGAAGTCGCCGACATCGGCCGCTGGCTGACCGGCGTGCTGGCCTGATCAAAGGGATACCGATCGCCGTGAAAACCATCGCGACACTGGGCCTTGCAGCCTGCATCGCAGCCGCCAGTGCGCAGGCTGCGACCACTGAAAAATATCCCAACCGGCCGGTGCGATTTATCGTGCCGTTTACCGCGGGCAGCGCCACCGATGTGGTTGCACGTACGGTCGGACAGAATCTGTCGGAAGCACTGGGCCAGCCCATCGTCGTCGATAATCGGGCTGGAGCAAATGGCACCATCGGCGCCGAGCTCGCGGCGAAATCACCGAAGGACGGCTACACCGTGCTGATCAGCACCAACACGCCGAGCGCCGCCGCACCCAGCCTGATGAAAAAAATCAATTACGACCCGGTGAAGGACTTTGCGCCCATCGCCCGTGTCGGCACTATCGCCTTCGTACTGGTGACCAGCCCTTCGCTGCAGGCCAAGAACATGGCGGAGCTGATTGCGCTGGCGAAAAAGCAGCCGGGCAAACTCACAGCCGGGTCCGGCAGCGCCGGCAGCCTGGTGCCGATTTTCATGCTGCAGCAGATGGCGGGGATCGAACTGACCCATGTGCCATACAAAAGCATCCCGCCAGCACTGACCGACGTCATCAGCGGCCAGATCAACATGGTCTACGCCGACATGGTCAACGGCGCGCCGCAGGTCAAATCCGGAAAACTGCGAGGGCTGGGCGTGACGTCGCGCAAACGCGATCCGCTGCTGCCTGATGTGCAGGCCATCGCCGAAACGGTGAAAGACTTTGAACTGATCGCATGGTTCGCGATGTTCGCGCCCGCCGGCACACCGCAGCCCATCGTTGACCGCCTGTCTTCCGAAGCCGAAAAAATCCTCGCCCGCAGCGATGTGCGCGAGCGTTTTGCCATGCTCGGCATCCAGGTCGATCCGATGAAACCCGCCGAACTGGGCAAATTCCAGAAAAGCGAACTGGAAAAATGGGCGCAGCTGGCGAAAGCGGCTAACATCATTCCCGAATAACCCTTCAAGAATCCTCAAGAACATCAACAGGAGCAATGCAGTGACTCAACCTTTGGACGGCGTACGCATCCTCGACCTGAGCTCGGTCGTGCTGGGCCCTTTTGCCACACAACTGCTGGGCGATCTCGGCGCCGACATCGTCAAGGTCGAACCGCCGGACGGCGACATCCTGCGCCACGTCGCACCGATGCGTAACAAGGCGATGGGCCACATCTTCCTGCACCACAACCGAAACAAGCGTTCGATCGTGCTCGATCTTAAAAACCCCGAAGGTCTGGCCGCACTGCAGAAGCTGATCAAGACCGCCGATGTGCTGTTCTACAACGTGCGGCCGCAGGCGATGAAACGGCTGAAGCTGTCCTACGAGGAAGTCGCCGCGATCAATCCGCAGATCATCTATGTTGGCGCCTACGGCTTCAGTCAGCGCGGACCTTACGCCGCGCAGCCTGCCTATGACGACCTGATCCAGGGCATGTCGGCGATGCCGGCGCTGTTCCATGAAGCCGGCGCATCGTCGCCGCGTTATGCGCCGCTGGCGATTGCCGACCGCATCACCGGCCTTGCCGCCGTCAATGCCATCACCACCGCGCTGTTCGCGCGCAGCCGCACCGGCAAGGGCCAGTCGGTTGAAGTACCGATGTTCGAAACCGTGACGCAGATGGTGCTCGCCGACCACATGGGCGGCTTCACCTTCGATCCGCCAGAAGGCCCTTACGGTTACGCGCGCATGCTGGCGCCGAACCGCGCACCGTACAAGACCAGCGACGGCTATATGTGCGTGCTGATTTACAACGACAAGCACTGGCGTTCTTTTTTCAAGCTGATCGGCCAGGAGTCGATGTTCGACAGCGACCCGCGCTTCAGCAGCCACGAGGCACGTTCGCGCAACATCGCCGAAGTCTATGCCTTCGCTGCCGAACACCTGAAACTGCGCAGCAACGCCGAATGGGAAAAGCTGCTTCGCGAAGCCGACATCCCTTCTGCACCGATGAAAACCGTCGGCGACGTACTCAATGATCCGCATCTTGAAGCCGTCGGCTTTTTCCGCGAAAGCGATCACCCCAGCGAAGGCCGGCTGCGTGAAATGACTCTGGCCAGCCACTGGTCGGGGGCCGATGAAATGCCGCACCGCCACGCACCGCGGCTGGGCGAGCACAGCGCGGAAATCCTTCGTGAAGCCGGTTACGGCGATGCGGACATCCAGCGTCTCGCCGCTGCGGGTGCCACCAAACTCGCCTGAGGCATCAGAGGCCGGGGAATGCCGGCGTAAAAAAACGGCGTGACCCTTTCGGGCACGCCGTTTTTGTTACTGCTGCTGCCAGTTCAGTAGATCAGCTCAGAAGGTCAACTCAATACGCCAGCTTCAGCTTGTCGAGCTGGTCCTTGGTCACCGCCGGTACATCACCGCGCGCTGCCCAGCGGTTGAGATTCCAGCCGCCCTCGCCGACCCAGGCCTTGAATACCGCCAGGTTCTTCTGGCGCTCCTGCTCGTCGCCGCCGAGGTAACGGTACATATTGCCGGGCTTGCCGCCGGGACTGGCCTTGCCGTCATCCAACCGGCGCATGATCGCACCGGTCTCGGGCCAGCCGACATAGGTGATCAGCTCGGGATAGGAATCCATGCGCGGACCGACCTTTTCCTTGGTGAATTTTTCTTCCTGCTTCTTGAATTCCTTGAAGATCGGTGAACTGGCACCATGACATTCCGAGCAGTTCTCCTTCATTATCGGCGCGATGTCCTTGGTGTAGGTCACGTTCTGTGCGAACACGGGGGGCGCGACTGCAGCAACCAGTGCAATGGTGGGGATTAGTTTCTTCAGCATGGTGTTCTCCTTCTCGTGATTGTTATTTTGGTTAGGCTGCCCCCCCGCATCAAACCGCGTGTAAATCGTTGGCTCCGGGGTGAAGTCATTATCAATGTCGCGGGACCCCGGAAATTTGATACAACGCAAATAGCGGCGAATCAGCATCACAGGTTTTGCAGGTTGAGATAATTATCAATAAAATCAAGTTCTTATAAAACCCGTTACCCACAAAGGCTTCAGCTCGACCGCTGCATCACCTTGAACATTGCCCAGTCGAAATCCTCGCCGCCCTCCGTCAACCGTGACGGCATCAGCAGATAGGGTTTGCCGTTGACGATCATGTCGAGGCTGTCGCGGGAGTTGTAGATACCATCGCGCAACACAACGCCGACCTCTCCTTTGCTGTCTGGTGTGGTCGACAACAGCAACGCGGAATCGGTGGGCTCAGACGGCGATGACGCAAAAATGCCGCCTGACTTGCCGATGCGCACGGGAATCGCCAGCTTGGACAGCAACTGGATACCGACACGACGCTGCTGGTGCTCGTCACGGGACACCCGACGGATGATGCCGATGCCCCAGTGCTTGGCGACTTCGGTCTTGACGCCGATCAGTGCGCCAACGCGGACCCAGTCGCTTTTGGCCGCGGGAATGATCGCACCGTAACCCCCGTCGCTGACGTTTTCGACAATCCAGCTTTCGGCGGTGTTTTCGGCCTCGCCCGGGTCGCTGAAATCCAGAGCGTCGCTGTTGGCCGGATCCAGCGCCGCGAGAATTTCCGACATGCCGTGCAGCACCGTCATCCGCGTCGCGGTCTGACGGCGTTGCGCGCTGCGTTCCGGTGCGTCATCGGACCAGTAGGCGATCAGGTGCTTCAATACCGGCCTCACCGTTTCACCGTCATATACGCCGCCGAGATGCACATCTGAAGGAACGGCGCCGGTTTCGCTGACCAGGGACTCGATGCGAACCAACTGCGCCAGGGCCTCTCCTGCGCCGAAAAAGCGCGCCGATGGTGAGGCCGTCAGCATGTCGCCGACCACGCGATACGGCGGTTTGCCTGAAACAATATCAAAACAATAACCGCAACCCGGACCGGGTTCGCGTGCAATACGGAAGCCGCCGGAGAAGTGCGCCACTGCGCGCTCGGCGATTTCCTGGCGCAGCGGACTCAGTCCGTCCGTTGACGATGCACTGAGCATCACCGCCTTGAGAAACTCCTGCTGTACCGAACCGCCGCCGTGAGAGCCGGGGTAAATCGCCACGGTACTCGCGGCAAATCCGGACGCCTCGGCAAACTGGTACAACCGCCCGATAGCAGACCACACCTGAGGGTCGACCGGGCCATAACGCACCAGAACCCACTTCAGCTGCAGCGTCAGCGCACGCAGGGTGCGCGCCACGATCACCGGCAGATTCTTGCGAAACGCGGTGCCGCCGGTCTGCGTGCCTTCGAAGCGTGAGACACATTCGAGATAGGCTTCGCTCAGCGCCTTCCAGAAATTGAAGCTGCTGGTCCACAGCCGGTTTTCCTGGAACTTCTGCTGCCTTGCGGTGGCAAAATAATCCTGCGCCAGTTTGCGCTGGTGGTTTTTTGCCGCGCCGTCGAGCAGATCAATGTTTTCGAACAGGCGCTCAACCTTATAGGCCTTGGTGTCGCGCAGGCTCTCCAGCCACTGTGTGATATCCGCCAGCGCCTTCAGCGGGTCGGCGGGCAATTCGGCAACGATCTCTTTGGCCTTTTTGACATCCGCCATCGGATGATCGACCTTGCTCCCGCCCAGAAATCCAAGCATCGCATTCCCCTGTCACTTACTGCTTTCAACGCATCCGCCTGATCGCCGCGGACTCTGATTTTTTATGCCGCCACTGTCTTGTTCCCGTCCTGTAATGCCACCTGTCGTCCGCGCTCCGCATCAATACCGGCCAGCAGCAGCAATCCCGCAACAAAAAAAACGCCGGTCAGCAATATCGCCAGCCGGTGATCACCCCCGCTCAGCCAGGACACCGCGCCGTAGCTCAGCGGACCGAGGATGGACGAACATTTAACTGCCAGCCCCCACAGCCCGAAAAACTCGGCCTGCCGTCCCGACGGACTGAGATAGCCGACCAGCGCACGCCCGGCAGACTGACTGGAACCCAGGCACAGACCGACACAATTCGCCGCCAGCCAGAACAGCGCCGCATCCGTCGCGTGCCAGGCCAGCAATACAGTAACAATCCAAGCCACAAGAATAATCCCGATCGAGCGAATATGCCCCACGCGATCCTGTAGATATCCGAACAGCAACGCGCCGATCGCTGCGGTGACATTGACAAGCAGAATCAGCAGTATCGTGTCCCGGGTGGTGAATCCCATCGCCTGCTGCGCGTAAATCGCCGCCAGCGCGATCACAGTCTGGATGCCCGCCTGATAAAAAGTCAGGCAAATCAAAAAACGGCGCAGGTCGCGGTAACGATGGGCGGTGCGCAGGGTTTCAATGAGTCCGGCAAATACCGCGCCGATGGCGACACGGGCCCCAGGTTGCGGCTGCGCGCGTTCACGCAGGAACAGGAAGGTCGGCAGGCTGGCCAGCGCAAAAATCATTGCCGTCAGCAGCATGGTCACCGGCACAAAGTCCGTCGCCGGGGAGCCGGCGGCCTGAGCATCAGTGACATAGGCAAGACAGAGTCCCAGTGCGGCGAGACCGCCGAGATAACCAAGCCCCCAACCCCAGCCGGAAATCCTGCCCAGCGCCTCACCGCGGGCAATCTCCGGCAAAAAAGCGGCAATCAGGTTTTCGCCGGAGCCGAAAAAGAAATTGGAAAGGATAATCAGCGTGATCGCCAGCGCCACATCGCCCTGTCCGACCAGAGCCAGCGCCGCGGTAAAAAAAATGCAGCCGAGGGTGGTAGCGGCGAGCAGACGTTTTTTGGCGGCATGTGCATCCGCCCAGGCGCCGAGCAGCGGTGCGGTCAGCATGATCAACAAGTAGGAGACCGCAAGCGCCGCCGTCCACGCAAATGTGGCCCAAGGGGCATCACCGGCCACCTCGGCAACAAAAAAGGCGCTGAACACTGCAGTAATGACCACGGTGGTGTAACCCGAGTTGGCGAAGTCGTACATCGCCCACGACCACACCTCGCGCGGACGCACGCCGGCTGCAAGACCGCTGGGAGAAGGAGCGGTCACCGCGGACGCGCCATGACGTCCTGCGACACGCGGATGGCAGCAGTTCGACGGCTGCGTACCGCAGTCATCAACATCCGGCACAGGCGGATGCCGGTGTACCACACCACCAATCCGAAAAAGACCGCCAGCACAATCAGCACCACGCTCATGATCACTCTCCTTGCCCGTTGTTGTTACGTGCACCCGCTCTAAGACTGAGCAACTCGCGTACCCGCCTTAAAAGGCGACCAGCGCAGCCCTCCAGCGGACAAGCGGTTACCAATGACCCCGAACTGTCGGAATGCCGACAACAGCGTCGATTATCCAGCGTGATCCAGTTCACAGACAGATGGTCAGCATACTGTCTCTGGGCAGAGACAAAAAAAGTGAAGCAGAACAGGGACTTGGAGAGCGAAACAAAGCGCTGTCGTGATCCGGAGACATCACACGTCAAACGGTTCGCCATAACCCATTGTTTTAATTAATAAATAATTCTGGCACGCGAACTGCTCATGAATGGCGTGATGTGTTCATGCAAGGAGAAGGAATGAATCGAACGATACGTGTATTGCTGTTGACGTCCCTGCTCGGCGTCAGCGCCTGCTCAACACCGCCGACCAACAAACAGGTCGGCGCAACCGCCGGCGCCGTCATCGGCGGTGTTGTCGGTTCAGCACTGACCGGCGGCAGCACTGCAGGCACCGTCGCCGGTGCAGGCGCCGGTGCTGCCGTGGGCTATGAAATCGGCAAAAGGGTCAAGTAGACGCACGGATTCCTACTGCCAGGGCGCACAGCAAAGAACCCCTGTTTACCCCGGTGAAAGCCGGGGTTTTTTTGCCCTCTTACCGCTTCAAGAGGCGCCGGGCATGCGGTGCACCACCACCTGGTCGCGACCGCGGGTCTTGGCTTCATACATGGCCGAATCCGCTTCCCGCACCAGACTGTCACCGGACTGGGAAGAGTCTGCGCTGATGGCAATACCGATCGAGATGGTGATGCTGTTCAGCGGATTGCCGCGATAGGACAGGCTCATTTCGGCAACACGGCTGCGCAACTGACGCGCACGCAGCAGCGCCACTTCCTCTCCGGCCTCGGGCATCACCACGACAAATTCTTCTCCGCCATGACGCGCCACGATGTCCGTACCGCGAACAACTCGACGCACCACTTGGGCCAGGCTCTGCAGCACGATATCGCCGGCCTCATGCCCCCATTGATCATTGAGCTTCTTGAAATGATCAATATCAAACAGCAACACGGCAATCGGCGCGCTCTTGCGCCGACCCCGCGACAGTTCAGCCTCCAGCATATTCCAAAGGTAGCGCCTGTTGAACAGTCCCGTGAGCTCGTCAGTAATGGCCTGGGAGCGCATGCGCTCCAGCACATCCTGCAACTGCTGATCGCGGTTTTGCAGCTCGCGCGCCATCTCGTCAAATGCAGCACCCAGCTGCGTCAGTTCTTCCCGTCCTTCACCAAATCCGGTTCGCGCACTGAAGTCACCGGAACGCACGCGTTCGGTCATTTCCAGCAGCACTCGGAATCGCCTCGTGACAAACATCTCCGTGCCATACCAGACCAGCAGAAAGAGCAGCACGGTCACCGCCGCTATCGCAATGGCCGTATTCCGCAGCACGCGGTCGGCATCCGCATAAATGTCCTTCGCCGGGGTACTGATGACGACATGAATCACAGGCTTGCCATCGGGGTTGATGCCGGCGCTGTCAAATGCATAAATCCGGGTTTCACCGGCAAGATCGGTTTCCGTAAATACGCCGTTTTTCTGGCCAAGCACTTTTTCCAGAACCCTGGGGTTGGGAACTTTCTCACCAATCCGCGCCCGAAATTGCGGAAACTGCGCGAGCACGACCCCCTTGTAGTCAACAAAAGTCACCACTCGCCCCGCACTTCCGGCTTGCTCGCGCTGGCGTCGCTCCGTCTGCTCTTCAAAAGTACCGAGATTCAGTGCTGCGTAGGCAACGGCAACCACCTTGCCATGGTCATCAATCACGGGATACGCCATATTGACTGCCGACAGTCCTGTTGCACGGCCAACCTGATAACCGCCAACGGCAAATTTGCCACTAGTTTGGGCCATCTGAAAATAGTCACGGTCCCCGACGTTGATACTGAGGTCATCCGGGGCAGTCGTCGCGTTGCAATAAATTTCGCCGTTGGGCAGGATCAGACCCATCGTGCGGTATTGCCCCTGAACCTGGGCCATGACCCTGCGGAACTGGCTAGTGCAAAAACTGCGGGTTCGAAGCAGATCGTTGACGTCTGCAGTGATCGCATACAGCAGCTGGCTGGCCCCGGCAATCATCTGCTCGGGCCGCCGCGCCGTGAGGCTGGCGATCATTTGCAGGTGCTGCTTTTCAGTGGCTTCGTCCGCTGCCCGCTGCTGCAGGCCGTTATTGATGGCGACGCCAAGTATCGGCAATGCCGAAAAGGCAACCAGCAGCATGATGCGCAGGCGTGAACTGAGATTTTTCAAGATGGCATTGAACGTCGGCAGAACATGCGCTCCGGCTCCCCTCTACCGGCGTCGCCAGACTAACAATCGACACCCGGCGAGTCCAGCCGGCGACCATGTATTGTTGATTTGCATCAAAAAGTCGGCCACGGTTCCGCCGGCGATCAGCGCGGATCCAGCGGGGTCAGATGCGCGAAACCCAGCACCGACTCCAGCCATGCACCATGACCGAACAGGGTCGCTTCCCCCTGCGGCCGCCCGATCACCTGCAGGCCAAGCGGCAGTCCGCCCGGCGTGAAACCGCCGGGCATCGCCAGTACCGGGCAGGCGGTCATCGTCACCGCACAAGTCAGCACCAGCCAGCCCATATAGCCGGCAAAATCCACACCATCCCAGCTTTCGGGGTAGCGCCAGTTGACATCAAACGGCGGACAGACGGCAGCCGGACAGATCAGTGCGTCATACCGTTCGAAAAATGCAGCGGCACGACGGATGATTTCACCTTGCGCAATTTCCGCGCTGACCACATCGGTCAGTTTGAGACCGAGACCGAATTCGATGTTCTCCACCACCTCCGGCTTCAGCACGTTCCGGTACTGCGCCAGCAACGGCGCCACGCGGGCGATATAGACCGCACCGCGAAGAGTCAGAAAATGTGCGGCGGCATTGGCCAGATCAGGGTGCGCCTCCTCAACCTCCACACCATCGGCCGCCATCTTTTTGGCGACGTCGTTGATCGAGGCGCGCACATCACCATCGACCACCGGCGCAATACCCAGATCGGCGCTGACGGCGACGCGGCGCGGGCGCTCGGGCCGGGCCGCACATTGCGCATACGACGGCAAAGGCTCGCGCGGCGACAGCGGATCGCGCGCATCAAAACCGGCTTCGACATCAAACATCAAGGCGACATCGGCTACCGTACGCGCCATCGGCCCTTCCACCGACAGCGGATTGAAAGGCTGCTTCTGCAAACGTGCCACACGTCCCGGGCTCGGTCGCAGACCGCTCACCGAACAAAAGGCCGCCGGCGTGCGGATGCTGCCGCCGAAATCATTGCCGGTGGCCATCCATACCTGTCCCGCCGCCAGTGCAGCGGCGCTGCCGCCGGAGGAACCGCTGGCGCTCATCCGCGTATCCCAGGGATTGCGCGTTGCGCCGAAGACATCGTTAAAGGTATTGCCGCCGGCGGCGAATTCCGGAAGATTGGTTTTGCCGACGATGAGAGCGCCATGCGCTTCCAGCCGCTGCACCACCGGATCGGAAGCCGGCGCGATACGTTGTTCATGTACGCGGGAACCCGATGTGCAGCGCACGCCTTCGACATCAGTGTTGTCCTTCACCGCAACCGGCAGACCGTGAAGAAATCCGGCAGGGCGGCCGGAACGCGAACCGCTCATCAACTGCCGCGCGCGATCACGTGCGCGATCAAAACACAGCGTGACCATCGCATTGATCTGCGGATTGGTTTCGGCAATACGCGCCTCGGCCGCATCCAGCAATTGCAATGGTGACACCTCGCCACGCGCCAGTTTCGCTACCGCCTCCGTGGCAGTCCATTTTATGAATTCATGCATCGCCGCATTCCTGTTGTTATGCGTATTTGCCCGGCAGTATAACGGCCGGAAGCGGCGCGAACGTGATAGGCTTTCGCTCCCCGTATTTCCTACAAAAAACAGTCCAGGAAGCCCTCCATGACGGCCAAATCCGCCACCCGCCCGCTGATGCAGACCGGCGCGCAAATTCTTGTCGATTCACTGATCACCCACGGCGCCAATCTCGGCTTCGGCGTGCCCGGTGAATCCTATCTGGCAGTGCTCGACGCCATCCACGAGCGCAGCGATGAATTCAAATTCATCATCTGCCGTCAGGAAGGCGGTGTCACCAACATGGCTGACGCTTACGGCAAACTCACCGGACAGCCGGGCATCGCATTCGTGACGCGCGGACCGGGCGCCACCAACGCCTCGATCGGCGTGCACACCGCGTTCCAGGATTCGACACCAATGATCCTGTTCATCGGTCAGGTCGGCAACGATGTGGTTGAACGCGAAGCATTCCAGGAAATCGATTTCCGCCGCATGTTCGGACCGATGACCAAATGGGTGGCGCAGATCGACCGCGCCGACCGCGTTGCCGAATACATCAGCCATGCCTTCCACGTCGCAACCTCGGGCCGTCCCGGCCCCGTGGTGCTGGCACTGCCCGAAGACATGCAGACTGAAATGGCGCCGACCTCAAAGGCGGCTCGTTACCAGCGCGTCGCCGCCAATCCGGGCGAATTCGACATGCACAAGCTGCGTGACCTGCTGGGCAAGGCAAAGAAACCGTTGATGATGGTCGGCGGCGGCGGCTGGAACAAACAGGCCAGCGAAGACATCCTCGCCTTCGCCCGCGCCTTCAACCTGCCAGTGTGCGCCTCGTTCCGCTGTCAGGACCTGATCGACAACCGCGATCCGCATTACATCGGCGACGTTGCGGTCGGTCTCAATCCGAAACTGGCCGAACGTATCAAGGCCTGCGACCTGATGCTGGTCGTCGGAGCGCGGCTTGGCGAATGGACCACCGCCAACTACACGCTGTTCGACATTCCCTGCCCCGCGCAGAAGCTGGTCCACGTGCATGCCGGCGCGGAAGAACTCGGCCGCGTCTATCAGGGCACCCTGCTGATCAACAGCGGCATGCCGGAATTCGCCGCTGCCGCGAAAAAACTAGCTCCGGTCAAACCGGCCTGGGATACATGGACCAAAGAAGCCCGCGCTGAACTCGAAGCCTGGCAGCAGCCGGTGAAGGTACCGGGCAAGCTCAATATGAGCGAGGTGATGGACTTCCTGCGCAAACGCCTGCCAACAGAGAGCATCATCACCAACGGCGCCGGCAACTTTGCGATCTGGGTGCATCGTTTCTACCCCTACCCCGGCTTCCGCACCCAGCTCGCTCCGACCAGCGGCGCGATGGGTTACGGCGTGCCTTCGGGGGTGGCGGCAAAAATCGTTTATCCGAAACGCCCGGTGATTTCCTTCTCCGGCGACGGCTGCTTCCTGATGAACGGCCAGGAACTCGCCACTGCCGCGCAATACGACG
>Ga0192647_101888_pt1 | contig 13347 bp, 12 predicted proteins | sample LauGreFa1BDMLBSN_2_FD_133046 | JGI IMG/M metagenome (GOLD analysis project Ga0192647, IMG submission 133046) | Freshwater lake microbial communities from Lake Michigan, USA - Fa13.BD.MLB.SN - reassembly | ecosystem: Environmental > Aquatic > Freshwater > Lake | place: Lake Michigan, USA...
AGTGTCTCCAGTTTAGGCTGGGTGTCAGCTTTACTTAAACTCAATCACCCAGTACAAGGAATTGCGATGAATGCTCAACAGGCTTTAGCGCCAACTGGAAAGTTGCGCGCTGGTATGAATATCGGCAACACCCTTTTTACCCGCCAAAATGAAGCGGGTGAATTGTTTGGCGTGAGTGTCGACCTGATGCAAGAACTGGCCAAGAGTCTGGATGTTCCACTTGAGTTGCTTGTTTACCAGCAACCGGGTCAGGTGGCTGATGATGCTCTCAATGACAAATGGGACGTTGCTATTTTGGCCATTGAAAAAACCAGAGCCAAAACTATTATTTTTTCGCCTGGCATGACCGAAATCGAAGCTGGTTATGTTGTCCAACAAAACTCAACTTTTGAGTTGGCGGAGCAAGTTGATTCAAATGGAATCAAAATTGCTGCACCTGAAAAAGCAGGCTATGAACGTTATTTGATGACCACATTAAAAAATGCGTCAATTGTTCACACCCAAAACTTTGCAGGTTCTCTTGATTTATTCAAGCAAAATCAAGTTGATGCAGTGGCAGGGCTGAAGCCGAATCTGATTGAATCAATGCATCTATTGCCCACGGGTAAGTTATTGCAGGGCAACTTCATGACTGTCAATCATGGATTTTCAGTTCCACTTGGAAGAGTTGAAGCAGCTGCTTATTTAGAAAAGTTTGTCAAGCAGTTGATAGAAAAAAGCTTTGTTGACAGCTCTATCAAAAAGCATCAGATCATCGGTTTGACAGCCATCAAACCGCAATCAAATTAGAAAGTGGTTTACGAAACTTAATTGAACAACGACCGTTCAATTTTTTTCAATAAACCACTTGCTAAAGTTGACGTTTTAAGAAATGACTCTTTTAGCTGCGCTCATTTGATCAGCGTAGCCCTTTTGCCATTCGACAGATTCGTGGGCTTCAAAATAGCCGCTTCTGGCTTCCTTCAGAATTTCGGGTTGGTCTACACCTGGAGCAGCTTTACCTTCCTGAAAAGCGCGCGCTGCTTTAAGTGCTCGCCTGCGAGTTCTAGAAATCATGAGGTCACCGGGGCCTAAATGTTCAAGCTCGTGATTGGTAATAGCACCCATCGACTCAGTCACTGCTTGATCTTGCAGCCCAATGTTGTCTATGCCTGAATATATGCGGTTGGTCCTTTGAGCCTCGCGATCGATTAACCAGTCATTGCTTTCATTGGCCTTGACTCGATATCTGCCAAGCCACTCAGTCGAAATTGGCAGATATTCTGGTTGAGGTTTGCTACCACCCAGGGGTTTGCCGTCTTTCAGTGGCTGAGCAGTACCTCCGCCTAGGCTCTTTGTACGCCAAAAAATCATCATCACATGTTCGTCGTCAAGGGGCACCCATGCGCGAGCTTGTATGTTGATGGGGAATTCCCCCTGAGGAGTTTGGGTCCAAAATGGAAACATGTAGTTGGCGAAGCGCCAGTAGGTAGTTTCTGGCCTCACTGTTCTGTAAGCCCCATAGGTTGTGCCCCACGGTGCATCACTCACGTGATACTCGGGGGCTCTCTCGCTTGCTGTGTGCTCAAGCGGATGACCTACTGGAACGTTGTCTGGGTCTAAATGCCCGACGTGAAGAAATCCAAAATGAGAGGTGTCGATATCACCTTCAAGTGCTTGCAGCCAATTGCAATCCCTTTGGGTGAATGAAATTTCTACTTCACTTTCTTGAAGCAATGTGGCCTCTATTTTTGGCAATGGCGGCGGTTGTTTTCTGGGTCCCATGTAAACCCAAATAATGCCGTTGCGATCAACAGCTTTGTAGGCTTTTGCTTTGACTTTTTCTTTGAAGTCTTGACTGGGTGCAACGCTGGGCATTTCAACACAATTGCCATCCACGTCAAATTTCCAGCCGTGGTAAATGCAGCGGATGCCATTCTCTTCGTTTCTTCCTAAAACCAAAGAGGCACATCTGTGAGGGCAGAGGTGATCCATCACGCCAACACGGCCGCTGCTATCACGGAAGGCAATCAATTTTTCACCAAGAAGCATCAGTCTCATTGGCGTTCCGTCATTGCCCAATTCACTGGATTTGGCTGCTGGAATCCAATACTCACGCATAAAGTTACCCATGACTGTTCCGGGGCCTACCCTGGTCATGTCGATATTGTCTTGTTTAATACTCACAAGTTCTCCTTTGTTTATAAGTTGATTAATTTCGGCGAATTAGTTTGATTTGGTTCAGTTGACCGCTACACCCTAGGCCCGAGTAGCCTTCGATCTTTTCAATTTGATGGATGACTCCTCTGATTGCGATAGCAATTCATTTAAAAAAAGATGGATCAATTCACTCTCGGCAATGCGGGTCATTAGAGAGCCTCAGGTTTGTAGCCACTGGTTCTTGCCAAAACTTCAAATTTTTTGCGATCTTCATTCAAAGAGTTTGCCAATTGCGTTGCGTTCATTGGTGCGATAGCCATGCCTTGTGTGGCCAACTTGGCTCTGACATCTGCCCTTTGTAGCATTGGCAAAGTGGCAGCAGCAATCCTATCGACCAATTCTTTGGACATTTTGGCGGGTCCAAATAAACCTGTTGAGTTTTGAATGGCGATGTTCAACCCTGATTCTTTCAATGTTGGAACTTCTGGAACCAACTCAGAGCGCTGCTCTCCTGAAACAGCCAACATTCGAATCTTTTTTGCTTTGTGCATCTCAACCAGTGCGCTTGTTCCCGTGATCAGCATGGGCAACCTGCCTGCAGCCAAATCGATGATCCCAACGCTGCTGTCTTTGTAGTGAACAGGCTCCATCTTCATTGCTTGTGATTGCGCCATGGCAATGCCCAGAAAGTGAGATGACGAGCCAGCACCCGGCGCAACGCCATAGACACCACCAGCGCTACCTTGGGATTTAACGGAGGAGATCCACTGCGCAATGTCTGTGATGCCGCTGTTGATGCCAGTGGCAATCCCTAAGTCAAACCATGTGAGACCACAAATTGGCGTGAAATCGGTAACGGGGTCATAGTCAAGTTTGGTATAGATGTGGGGGTAGATTGAAAATAGACTGCTTGTGGAAAACATCACGGTGTTGCCATCTGGTGCAGCTCTCTTGAGTTCGCCCAACGCCAGCCTACCACCCGCTCCGAGTTTGCTAGACACCACCACGGGTCGGTTGAGTCTTTCGCGCAATTGATCGCCAATGAGCCTGGCAGTGAAATCCATGGAGGAGGCTGCGCCAACCAAAACGGTCATGGGTGATTTATCGTCTTGCGCAAAAGCAGAGCTTGATAAAAGTTCGACTGCAGTCAATCCTGCTACTTTGAGACTGGTTCGACGGTCCATCATGCATCCTCCTTCACATAACCACTTGCTTTGACCAAAGTCTCGTAGCGTTTTCGCTCTTCAGCCAAAGACTGCGCCAATTGAGCTGGATTGGCAGACCATGGCGTCATGGCTTGCCCAGCAAATCTCTCGCGCACAACAGGACTTAAAGTCATGGGGTTGATGGCCTCGTAGAGCCTTCTGACCAAGTCAGGCGGCATTTTGGCCGGGCCAAAAATACCCGTTGAGGTGGTACTGCTGACCGCAATACCCGCTTCCCTGAGAGTTGGAACATCAGGCACCAGTGGCGATCGTGTATTGCCAGAAACGGCCAGCAGTTTGATTTTCCCAGCCTTGTGCAATTCAACTTGTGGGCTGAGTCCAGTGATCATGACCGGCAGTCGACCTGCTGCTAAATCAATCAAGCCAACGCCACTGTCTTTGTAAGGCACATGAGTGAGTTGCAGGTTGGCAGCCAAGCCAATTGAAATGCCAACAAAGTGAGACAGAGAGCCATTCCCAGGTGCTGAACCGTAAACGGCGTCCCCTGATTTTTTGCTCTTCATCCATTCGATCAACTGCGCTAGATTTGAAACCCCAGTAGCGGGCCCTGTGGAAATGGCCACATCAAAGGTGGATATTCCCGCAATGGGCGTGAAGTCGTTCACTGGGTCATAGTCCAATTTGTTATAGACATGTGGATAGACTGCAAACGGGCCACTGGTTGCAAATACCAATGTTCTGCCATCGGGTTGCGCTCTTTTCGCTTCACCCAAGGCTATGCGTTGGCCAGCTCCCAATTTGCTGACCACCACCACGGGACGGCCCAGCGCTTCTCGCATTTGTTCGGCCACAGCCCTTGCGCCAAAGTCCATGGATGACGCTGCCCCTACCAGAATGGTGATGGTTGAGTTGTCTTGTGCAAAAACATTTTGGGATGCAAACCCCATTGAACTGGCCAGCATACCCAGCATTGCTTGTCTTCTGCTTGTCATTTTGTCTCCTATTGGTTAACGAGGGGGTCTATGAAATTGAATCATTCGGATTCAAGGGAATGGGGAGTTCAAATTTTTTAAAGTAGGCCAAGACTGGTCAACCTTGTAGATGTATGAGGGCTGTTCGAGGCAGGGCCATTGGATGTCTAGTTCAGGGTCATTCCACAAGAGACCGCGCAAATGGTTTTTATCGTTGTAGTCGGTAAGTCTGAAGGACACCTCAGTGTCATCTTCTAACGTGCAAAAGCCATGCGCCAATCCGGGTGGTACAAGGAGTTGAACCCAACTGTCTGCAAACATCTCAATTGATTCGTGCTTGCCATAGGTGGGAGAGTTTGTTCGGATGTCAACGCAAAAATCCAAGATACTTCCCTTAACGACTCGCACAAGTTTGTATTGAGCTTTGGGCGGTGTCTGAAAGTGCAGGCCTCTGACAGTCCATTTCAAGGCATAACAAGAAGCATGCTCTTGAACAAATTCTGGTGTGACCCCCCATGCTTTCCATTGTTGGCTGTCAAAGTAATAGCTATACCGACCGTTTTCATCCGAGGATTGATCTGGGTAGATCGCCCATAGCCCTTCAATTGACAGTTTCTTGACTTGCATTTTTTCGATAGAATTTGATCGAAATCAAAATATAATTCCATTTTTGGAATAAAGCAAATCACAGGATCATTTGAAATGGCAAAAATAACGCTTGGAATTGGCACATCCCATACGCCCATGTTGAATGCGCCTGTGACTGATTGGCCCAAGTTCATAGAGCTAGATCTCCATCGTGTGCATCTAGACAAAGAGGGAAATACACTGAACTACGCCGAATTACTCAAGTTGGCTGGCCCACACATACCTAGGGAAATCACTGAGGGTAAATTTTTATGGAAACATACGAAAGCCTTGGCAGCACTTGAGCATTTGCACCATGTTGTTAAAAAATCAGAAATAGATGTTTTGATCATTGTGGGAGACGATCAGAAAGAGCTCTACAAAGACAACAACATGCCATCTATCTTGATGTACAGGGGCGAAACAATTAGAAATGTTCCCTTGAAAAGTAGACCAGGCCCTGAATGGGCAAAAAAGGCTTCTGCTAAATACTATGAAGATGAATACGAAAAAGAGTATCCAGTAGATTCTGCGCTGGCCATGCATTTGATTCACCACCTCATCGATGCAGAATTTGATGTGTCATGTGCTGACAGCATTCAAGATGGCCAAGGCGAAGGCCATGCATTTGGTTTTGTGCACAATAGATTGTTACAAGATATTGAAATACCAGTGGTGCCTATTTTCTTAAATACCTATTACCCTCCAAATCAACCCACGCCCAAACGTTGTTTTAAGTTGGGGCAGCAAATCAGAAAAGCGGTTGAATCATGGCCTCAAGACATCAAAGTGGGCGTTGTGGCTTCAGGTGGATTAAGCCACTTCACGGTCGATGAGGAGCTTGACAATTCTGTGATGGATGCATTGCGTTCAAAGTCGTATGATGATCTGTGCAGCATTCCACTCAATAAATTGAATTCTGGTAATTCAGAGATTAGAAATTGGATTTGCATGGCAGGTGCCTGTGAAGGACTGAATTTGCAATTGATGGAGTACTACCCAGCTTACAGAACCCCTGCGGGAACAGGCACTGGTTTGTGTTTTGCTCATTGGGAATGAAATCGTTCATGACATCAAGCAGTCATACAGAAGAAAAACAGTCGCTCAGGGTTCGACTCAAATCCATTAGCTATGAAGCCCAAGATGTTTTGTTGTTTGAGTTAACACCACTGGACGGTCTCAAATTGCCAAGCTTCAGTGCGGGCAGTCACATCGATGTTCATTTGCCCAATGGATTCATACGGCAGTATTCTCTTTGTAATTCGCCGCTTGAAAACAATCGATACGTGCTTGGTGTTAAGAAAGACTTGTTCAGTCGAGGCGGGTCCAATTTCATGCACGATGAATTGAGAGTGGGCTGTGAACTCAAAATTAGTTTGCCAAGAAATCTTTTTCCACTTGCGAATGAATCCTCTCATGCTGTTTTGATTGGCGGTGGTATAGGCATTACGCCACTCATTTCAATGGCGCATAAGTTGACTGCAAAAAATGCTTCATGGCAATTGTTTGCCAGTTTTAGGAGCAAAGCCGATGTTGCCTTGGTTCAACAATTGAATGCCAACCGAGTTCATCTTCACATCGATGGTGAAGCAGAGGGAAGATTTCTAAATATTCCCTCTATTTTGGACAATGCACCGGAGGGCAGTCACTTCTATTGCTGCGGCCCTGAGCCCATGCTGAATCACTTTCTTGATTTGTCAAAATCAATTGATCCAAGCAGAATTCACTATGAGTCTTTCAAACCTGTTTTGGCAAATTTATCGGGCGAAGGTTTTGAGGTCAAACTCAAAAAGACCCAAAAAAGCTTCTCCATAGGACCAGATCAAACCATCTTGCAGGTTTTGCTCAAGCATGGCATTTCTGCTCCTGGCTCGTGTGAGCAAGGCATTTGTGGTACTTGTGAAACTCGCGTGGTAGAGGGCATCCCTGACCACAGAGATTCGCTTCTTTCAGCAGAAGAGCGTTCCTCCAATCAAATCATGATGATTTGTTGTTCTAGAAGTTTGAGTTCATCGATTACGCTTGATTTATAGTCTCTGTTTTTAATTTCAAAAGGAAACAGTGTGGGCCGCCCAATTCGAAATGCAAGTCCAATCCTTCCAGATTACTCTGAAGGAATTCAAATCAAGACAGATGATTCCGACCCAAGATTCATTTCTGCGCTTGCCAGGGGCTTGGCTATTTTGCGCTGCTTCGAGTTAGACCAAAAGTTGCTTGGCAATGTTGAAATTGCAGAGATGACGAGGCTACCGAAATCCACCATTTCCCGACTTACCTTTACCCTGACTCAGCTTGGCTATCTCAGGTACCGACATGAATTTGGCAAGTACGAACTGGCTGCAGGTGTGGTCGGATTGGCCTATCCTTATTTGGCAAACATGAATGTGCCTGCATTGGCAAGGCCTTTGATGGTTGAATTGGCACATAAAACAAAAACCAATATTGGATTTGGTGTGCAGGAAAATAACAGCGCCCTTTATCTCGAATATGCCTTGGGTGAGCCCAGTCCCAATCGACGTCAACGAGTTGGATTCAGGGTGCCGCTGGTGAGAACTGCCATGGGCAGGGCTTGTATTGCCGCTATGAATTTTGAAGAAAGAGCCAGGCTTTACTCAGAATTCAAGAGCTATTACGGCTCTAAGTGGAAAGATATTCATCAGGAGCTAGATTCGGCCATTGAACAGGTAGAAACAGATGGATACTGCTTTGCCATTGGCACCTTCAAAAAGAATACGAACTCTGTTGCAGTTCCTTTTTTGCACATAGACAATCACACCATCATGGCTTTCAATTCGCAAAGTTCTGATGCAAAGCAGCCTTTGTCGGTGCTCAAAAAGAACGGTCAACTTCTTCTGGACATGGTTGATAAAGTACGTGGTCTTTTGATCGAGAATCACACCCGTCCCAAGATAGGCCGAGTTTAATCTCATGATCATTCCAGAATCGAAATTATGCTAAATCCATCAGCAGTCGTCTTGACTGAGGCAGGACCCATCAGAGGTTTTAAGAAGCAATCTTCATCTGCTGAGTCTAGTATCGATTGTTTTTTGGGAGTTCCTTATGCAGCGCCTCCCGTTGGAGACCTCCGGTGGAGATCGCCTCAGCCCTTAAAGCATTGGCAAGAAGTTCGAAACTGTTTTGATTTCGGTCCTGATTTTCCTCAGGCGACCAATCTTCTTTTTAGAGCGCCCAGTCAGAGCGAAGATTGTCTGTATTTGAATGTATGGGCACCCGAGATTCAGCATGCCCGAAAACTGCCAGTCATGGTGTGGATTCATGGCGGTGGTTTTGTTGGAGGAAGTGGCTCTGATGAAAGGAGTGACGGCACTCTCATGGCCTCTAAGGGCGTTGTGCTTGTGAGTTTCAACTATCGATCGGGCATCTTTGGCTTTTTAGCGCATCCAGAACTTTCGGCTGAGTCTGAATTGAAGGTCAGTGGCAACTATGGATTGCAAGACCAAATTGCAGCCTTGAAATGGGTTCAAGAAAATATCAGTCATTTTGGTGGCGACCCCACCAGAGTTACTGTGTTTGGCGTTTCTGCAGGATCCGCCTCTATCTCTTTGCTGCTCACTTGTCCTCAATCGAAAGGCTTGTTCCAGCAGACAATTCTTCACAGCCCGGGTGCTGCACGGCCGCTGGCTACCCTGGCACAGGCAGAAGATTTTGCACTGAATGCGTTGGGCTCCGACATCAAGCGTCTGCGGTCTTTGAGTAAAGAAGACATATACAAGCTCACAAGTTCAATGAACCCCAAAATCAGGGGTTTAACAACACCCAGAATTTTGCGTCCCATTCTAGATGGCGTGTACTTAAGTGAAAATGAAAGAGATGTGTTCAAAGCACATCGGCAAGCAATGCTCCCCATGATTGTTGGGAGCAATTTGGATGAAGGAAGTTTGCTTACCAAAGAGTGGGCAATTCACTCAGTAGATGACTATGTTCAATTGGTCAATTTAAACTTCAAAACTTTTGCGGCGCAAGCTTTGTCCTTGTATCCAGTTAAATCCGAAGAAGAAATTCGAAACGCCATTGCCCATTTGTTTGGTGATACGCAATTCAATTACGGTACCCGATTGCTTGCCCAATCAAATTCAAATCAAGTTGCGAAGACCTGGCGCTATTTGTTTGCCAAGCGCCGCCCCAGTCAATTGGATGGTCCTCATCATGGGCAGGAGGTTGCTCATGTTTTTGGCAATTTGTCCGCCAAAGTAACACCCATTGAAAATGATTTCGATCAAAAAGACGAATTAATTTCTACTGCGATGCTCAATTATTGGGTTCAATTTGCGCACACAGGCAACCCCAATCAAAAAGAACAGCCAGAGTGGCATCCCTACAATATGGCTTCCGATCACATGCTTGTTTTCGGCACTGATATTTCAAATCAAGATGGATTCCGAAAAGAGAATTTGGATTTCATTGACCATTTCTTTCAAGCCAACACGGAGGTTCGTGTTCAATGACAGTCAAGAATAAAATTTCCTATGGTCTCGGCGGCAAAGTTTGCTTGATCACTGGAGGTGCCCAGGGTATTGGGGAAGCCTGTGCGCGGCTGTTTTTGGAAGAAGGCGCGCGTGTCGTCCTTGTGGATATTCACAAAGAGAAGGGTGAGTCTCTCCAATCTCAATTGCAAGCGCAAGGACACGAAGTTCATTTTGTTACCAGCGACATTGGCAACAAGGTGGAGGTCGACTCTCTAATCAGTCATGTGCTCGAATCATATGGCCGCATTGACGTCTTGATCAGCAATGCAGGCATCTTCAAAGCAGCTCCTTTTTTGGAAGTGACAGAAGCCGATTTTGATGAGGTTTTGAGGGTTAATTTAAAGGGTGCATTTTTAATTGGCCAAGCAGTTGCGCGCGTCATGAAGACGCAAGGCGGAGGCGCCATTGTTCACATGAGCTCAGTCAACGGCGTATTGGCCATCCCTGAAATTGCTTCTTACAACGTTAGCAAGGGTGGCCTCAACCAGCTCACCAGGGCAATGGCCTTGGCATTGGCCGACGACGGTATTCGGGTTAACGCGGTAGCACCCGGTACCATTGCCACTGAATTGGCCAACAAGGCGGTTTTGACAAGTGAAGAAGCTCGCCAAAAAATTCTTGGCCGAACACCCATGAAGCGATTGGGCAATCCTGTTGAGGTGGCCCATGTGGTGGCATTTTTAGCCTCTGACGCAGCCAGTTACATCACCGGCGAGGTGATTACTGTCGATGGCGGAAGGATGGCCCTGAACTACACCGTCAAGGTCTGATCGGCACCGTGCCCTCAATATCTTAGACAACCCCGCATTTCTCAGGGACATCCGTGTTTATTTCTTGAGCTTTTTTTAAAAAGAGCTTCAAATGCTTTCTACGTTAAATTTTGGAGCCCCGCCCTATGAAGCTGTCTGTCAACGGAAAGAGTCATACGCTCGATGTCGAACCCGAAATGCCCTTGTTGTGGGCTTTGCGTGACGAACTCAACATCAAAGGGCCAAAGTTTGGTTGTGGCGTTGCACTGTGTGGGTCTTGCACGGTGCTTTTGAACGGGGAGCCTGTTCGGTCTTGCTCTTACCCAGTCTCAGTTGCTGCTGGCCAAAAGGTGGTCACCATTGAAGGCTTGGCAGACAAAGGCAAAATGCATGCCGTACAACAAGCTTGGATTGAGCACCAAGTACCTCAGTGTGGCTATTGCCAAGGGGGTCAAATTTTGGCTGCTGTGGCCTTGCTCAAGAAAAAGCCCAAACCCACCGATCAAGACATCGATGCTGCCATGACCAACATCTGCCGTTGTGGCACTTATGCCCGCGTTAGAGCCGCCATTCATTCCGTGGCCAAGAAGGGAGGCCGCGCATGACTACGAATTCCAACTCTGGCCATTCAGTGGCAGACCATTCGGGCATGGATCGACGTCACTTTCTAAAGGTTTCTGGCACTGCCAGCGCTGGCATGTCTTTGGGCTTTTTCTTGCCTGAGCGTGCTCACGCAGCAGATACACCACAACTCAATGTGTGGATAGAAATTGAACCCAACAACACCATCGTGATTCGCTATGCGCGAGCAGAAATGGGGCAGGGCAGCATGACTTCTGCACCCATGATGATTGCGGAAGAACTGGAAGCCGATTGGAAAAAAGTTCGCGTTGAATATGCAACAGCGCATGAAAACTTGCGCACCAAACGCGCCTATGGCGACATGGCGTCGGTGGGCAGTCGCACCATTCGCCACTCACAAGAGTACTTGCGCAAAGCAGGTGCTACAGCCAGAGAGATGCTGATTGCTTCAGCCGCCCAAAAATGGAACGTACCGGCAAGCGAGTGCAAGGCCTCTTTAAGTAGGGTCACTCACGCCCCTAGCAAACGCTCTTTGACTTATGGTCAATTGGCAGCTGATGCAGCCAAGTTGGATGCGCCTAAAAATGTTCAGTTGAAAGATCCCAAAAATTGGACTCTTATTGGTAAGTCAATTCCGCGCGTCGACATCCCAGAGATTGTGCTTGGTCAGCGCAGTTATGGCATTGATACGCAGCTGCCTGGCATGTTGCATGCGGCAGTGGCTGCTTGCCCCGTGTTCAATGGCAAAGTTAAATCTTTCGATGCCTCTAAGGTGGAAAATCGCCGCGGCATTGTCAAGGTTTTAAACATGGGCGAATTTGTGGCGGTGGTTGCTGACAACTGGTGGCGCGCCAAAGAAGCCTTGCGTGAAGTTGCTGTCGATTGGGATGTGGGCGAGCACGGTACCCTCACTAGCGCGGCCATCATGGCTCACTTCAAGGCTGGTATGGAGCAAAGTGAATTGGCTGTGGCGCGCAATGATGGCAATACACCAGACGCACTTTCTAAATCGGCCAAAGTGGTAGAGGCTGAATACTTCACGCCTTACTTGGCGCATGCCACCATGGAGCCTATGGTGTGCACAGCATGGTTGCAGGGTGACAAACTTGAAGTTTGGTCTTCCACTCAAAATCCAGAGGCCACATTGGCCGTCAGCGCAGCCACTGCGGGTGTACCGCAAGCCAATGTGAAAGTTCACCCTGTGCAATTGGGCGGTGGTTTGGGTCGAAAAAGTCCCCAAGACTTTACACGCCAAGCTGTCATGATTGCCAAGGCCATGGCTGGAAAGCCTGTCAAAATGTTGTGGTCGCGTGAAGAAGAAATTCAACATGGACTGTATCGGCCAGCCAGTTTGATGCGTTTCAAAGGTGGCCTGAATGCCAATGGCAAAGTGGAGGCCTTGCACATTCGTGTTAGCGCACCCTCTATTTTGGCCACCCTTTTGAAGTTGCCTTTGCCTCGCGGTGTTGATGGTCAGGCAGTGGCAAGTTTCAGCGATCATCCCTACGATATCCCCAACACCTTGGTCGATTATGCGCAGCGCAATACCAATGTGCCCGTCGGTTTTTGGCGCACGGTTGGGCATTCACAAAATCCATTTGGCCGTGAATGCTTCATTGACGAATTGGCAATAGCGGCAGGCAAAGATCCTGTGGCTTTCCGTTTGGACATGTTGCCTAACACCGAAAAATCGAAGCGCGACAGAAGTATTTTGGAAGCCGTAACCAAAGCTGCAGCTTGGGGCAGCCAATTGCCCAATGGCGTGTTTCGCGGTGTGGCTGAAACAGAGGGCTATGGCAGTTGGACAGCGTGTGTGTGCGAAGTTTCTGTGAACGCTAAAAACGAAGTCAAGATTCACCGTGTGGTGATTGGCATTGACCCTGGCTATGCGGTCAACCCAGACAACATCGTGGCTCAATTTCAGGGCAGTGTGGTGCATGGTTTGACAGCCATTTTTTGGGGCGAAAACACCATCAAAGAAGGCCGTGTTGAGCAATCCAATTTCCACGACTACCGCATGATGCGTTTGAACGAGATGCCCAAAGTAGAAGTGGTCATTGCACCTACCGGTGGATTCTGGGGTGGCGTTGGCGAGCCTGCGCAAGCGCCCTTGGCACCCGCACTCGTCAACGCCATTTCTGCAGCCATGGGCAAGCGCATTCGTTCATTGCCCCTCAAGAACCACGGATTGACCCTGAAGGTTTAATGAACTGCAAGCATGAAGCCATGAAGCTTGAAGGTCGGGTTCGACGCAAGGGACTTCGAAGTCTCTTGCTGGCAGGGTTTTCTATGCCTTGGTTATTCAGTGGAGTTGCACTCGCGCAACGGATGAACTCAGGCCGTTTGCTTTCATTGAGTGAAATGGTGCAGCCCATTGTCAAAGGGGCCATTCTTCTCAACAAAGATTTGCAAATTGAAGCGCCACTGTTGGCCGACAATGGCTCCTTGGTGCCCATTCAAATTCAAGTTCAAAGCCCCATGTCTGAGCAAGATCATGTGACACAGATTTATTTGTTGTCACAGCGAAATCCGGTTACTCAAATGGCTGTTTTTCAATTGGGTCCATGGAATGGTCGTGCGGAGGTCAGTACGCGTGTGCGATTGGCTGGTACGCAAGAAGTGATTG
>Ga0192647_101892_pt1 | contig 13329 bp, 11 predicted proteins | sample LauGreFa1BDMLBSN_2_FD_133046 | JGI IMG/M metagenome (GOLD analysis project Ga0192647, IMG submission 133046) | Freshwater lake microbial communities from Lake Michigan, USA - Fa13.BD.MLB.SN - reassembly | ecosystem: Environmental > Aquatic > Freshwater > Lake | place: Lake Michigan, USA...
GCGGCTTGGTGGTGGCACGGCCATTGGCGATGAAATCGCCGAGCACCGGTTTCAACGTATCGATCGGCACGAACATATTGCCGGGCACGCCGCTCTGGGCAATCGCATCACCCACCGCAAGCGAACCGATGCCGAGCAGCTTGCCTTCACGCGACAGCAGCGCAGCCCCCTGCCAGTTGACGGTAGCCGGCGCGGTGTAAATCGCCTCATCCAGCAGATATTCCCAATAGCCGACAAACGGCCGCTTTGAAACGATGTAGGCCGGCGCCACACCGTCAAAACCGACGATCAGCACAATGTCGCGCAGGCTGGCGGCCGTCGACTGGCCGAAATCCACCGGCTTGATCGGCAGGGGTTGAAGGGATTTCACCAGACCGAGTCCGGTTGCATTGTCGTAACCGATCATATTGGCGGGAAATTTGCGACCGTCTGCCGTCGACAGTTCGATCGTGTCCGCTTCGGTAACCAGATAACCGATGGTCATAACCAGCCCACTGGAATCGATCACCACGCCGGTGCCTTCGCGCTGCGCTCCAAGGGTGCGGGCGCTGCGCGCATCCGGAACCGCCTTGACGGTCAGCTTGACGACGGAAAGCTCGTCCACAGTGAGTTCCCGCTCCGGCGTCTGTGACTGCGCAAGTGCAGGCGCGCCGAATACCGACAGTCCGGCCGCAAGGATCACTGCATTCAGAACCGGCTGCAATTTGCACATCAGGGTGCGGGCAGGCGCCATGGAAATCTCCTTGGGGACGACGTCGCCGCCGGCGGAAGCCGGGGTTCGAAGGTCGGGAGAACATGCTACGACGAATATCAGGGGTGCAAAAGGCCCGGCGGGAGAATGGCGCTACAATGCGCGCTCTTTTTCTGGATTGTGGAGGACAAAAAATGGAATTCGGACTCAAGGGCAAGGTTGCAATCGTAACGGGCGGCACCGAAGGCATCGGCAAGGCCACCGCAATGACGCTGGCGCGAGAAGGTGCCAAAGTGGCGATCTGCGCCCGCGGCAAAGCCCTGCTGGATGCCACCGCAGCCGAAATCACCAAAGCAGGCGGTGAAGTCCTCGCCGTGTCTGCCGACATGAGCAAAGCCGCTGACATCAAGCGTTTCTTTGATGAAGTCACCCAGAAATTCGGCCGTATCGACATTCTGGTCAACAACGCCGGCACCTCCAAGCGCGGCAAATTCCTCGAGCTGCAGGACGAGGAATGGGCGGCCGATCTCGAACTGAAAGTCTTCGGTGCCATCCGCTGCACCCGCCTGGCCATCCCCTATATGAAAAAGCAGGGGGGCGGACGCGTGATCAACATCACCATCTCCGGCGCCAAACAGCCGGCGGCAGAGTCCTACCCGACGTCGATATCCCGTGCGGCCGGACTGGCCATCACCAAAGCACTGTCCAAGGAATTCGCACCTGACAACATCCTCGTCAACACGATCTGCATCGGCAAGATCAAATCGGGCCAGCATGAGCGTCGCTTCACCAAGGACGGCGTCAGCGCTGATGACTATTACGGCAAGATGAGCAAGGACATTCCGATGAAGCGGGTCGGCGAGGCGCAGGAAGTCGCCAACGTCATCGCGTTCCTCGCGTCCGACGCGGCCAGTTATGTCACCGGCACCAGTATCAATCTCGATGGCGGTATTTCCGGGGTTCTGTAATTCCCAATAAAAACAAATAGTTAACGGATTATTCCGGGTCAACCGGCCCGCCAATGAAAACGGCCCCGAATATTCGGGGCCGTTTTTTTGGTGCCGGAAATAGGAGTCGAACCTACGACCTTCGCATTACGAATGCGCTGCTCTACCAACTGAGCTATTCCGGCGAAACAGGGAATCCGCAACCGCGGAAAGGGCCGTATTCTACCCCAGCGAGGCGTCGCTGGCGCGCACCCGGACGATGATGTCGACGCCTTCGGTCACCATGCCGGTCGGCAGTTCGGGCAGGCCACTGATGGAAAGCGAACCGGCATCTATATCGGTGATCTCGCCGGTATCGACGTTGTAGAGGTGATGGTGCAGTTCGGTATTCGGGTCGTAAAACACCCGCTTGGGATCAACAATGACTTCGCGGATCAGACCGAGGTCACGAAACAGGTTCAGCGTGTTGTAAACCGTCGCTTTTGAGGTCTCGGCCTGGCTCTCGTTCACCTTGGCGAGCACCTGATCAGCGGACAGATGGTGGCAACGACCGAACAGGACCTGAGCAATTTCCAGGCGCTGATGGGTTGGGGCGATCCCGTGCTTGCGCAGCAGCGCAATCAGAGACGGACGATCATAAGATATTGCTTCCATTGGATTTTATTCTATTTCAATCATTGGACTTTGTCTAATCCGCTAAAACCCCGGTCCGCCAGCTCCCCTTGCGTCTTCATTCACTGAAAACGGCCGGGAAAGTGATTTTTCTCACGCAAAAAACCACCCGGCAACCGTTCATAACCGACACAGAACCACTTATCGGCAAGACATGGCAACCGCGTAGAATCCTTTCTATTCTTACATCCGGTAAAAGGGGAACAGGCATGAAACGAAGCACCGGTTTTACGCTGGTTGAAGTCTTGGTGGTGGTTGCCATCGTCGGCATTCTTTCGGCCATTGCGGTTCCGCAATACAGGGATTACGTCACCCGCGGCAAAATTTCTGAGGCCACCAGCTCCCTGTCGGAACTGCGGCTGCGCGCCGAGAAGTTTTTCTCCGATAACCGCTCTTATTCCACTTTCAGCGCGACGATCCCTAACGCGCGCTTTTTCACTTACGCCTGCACAACCTCCGCCACCACTTTCACCTGCACCGCCACCGGCGTCGCCGCCCAGGGCATGGGCGGGTTCGCATACACTGTCAACGATGCCAACACCCGCACCTCGACATTCACCAGCGTCACCGGCTGGAATAACTCGACGACCTGCTGGGTGACCAAGAAAGGCGAGACGTGCTGATGCCAGTAAAACGCGCGGCGCGCGGCTTTACCATCATCGAACTGGTGGTCACGCTGGCGCTGTTCGGCGTGCTGATGGGTCTCGCAGTGCCGTCGTTCACGATATTCATCCAGAACACGCAGATCCGCAACGCCGCGGAAACCGTGATGACCGGAATCGTCCAGGCAAAATCGGAAGCGATCCGCCGCAACACGCCGGTCCGTTTCCAGTTTGTCACGACGCTGACATCCAGTTGCGCCCTCAGCCAGAGCAGCGGCTCCTGGATCGTCAGCATGGATGACCCAGCCGGCGCCTGCGATGTCGCGCCGTCGGACACGACCACTCCGCGCACTTACCGCAAACAATCGTCGGCCGATGGTTACCCCAAGGTCACGGTTGCCGCCACCAGCAGCTCATCCATTGTGTTCAACGGCATCGGCCGCATCGTCGGCACCGGCATTACTCAGATCGACTTCACCCACAACGCGATGACCTGTGAACACGTCGATACCACCAACGGCACAGCACGCTGCCTGCGGATTCTGATCTCGACCGGCGGTGCGCCCAAGCTCTGCGACCCCAAGGTCACGGCGACCACCGACTCCCGTTACTGCAACTGACCCCGGACAAGAGGACAGACAGTGCAATTCCAAAACCAGAGATCAACACAGCGCGGCGTGATGCTGATCGAGGCGCTGATCGGCCTGCTGATATTCATGCTGGGCATACTCGCGCTGATCGGCATGCAGGCCATTGCCATGCAGTACACCATTGACGCCAAATACCGCTCGGAAGCCAGCTTCCTCGCCAACCAGATCATCGGCACGATGTGGGTTGATCGCGCCAACCTGAGCAATTACGACACAACCTCAGGTGCCGGCACGACGCAGCGCATTGCCTGGATTTCCAGTGTCACAGAAACCCTGCCGGGCACCACGGGCAGCAATGTGCCGACAATCGTCATCAGCGGACAACAGGCCACCGTCACGGTGATCTGGCAGCGCGCAGGTGAAAGCACTCCCAGCCAGCATTCCGCGGTCGCCCAGATCAACGATCCCTCCTGAGATTTCAACATGCGTTCACGCCAATCCGGTCTGAGTCTGGTCGAACTGATGGTCGCCGTGGTCATCGGCCTCGTCGGCATTCTCGCCATGACCCAGGCCTACCTGACCAGCGATCGTTTCAACCGCTCCACCACCGGCGAAGGCAGCGCCCAGACCGGCGGCCTGATTGCGCTGTACCAGATGGAACGCGATCTGCGCATGTCAGGTTATGGCATTGCCAATGCCACAGCGCTGGGCTGCGGCACCCTCGACTGGTATTACAACCCCAGTTATTCCGCCACCATCCAGTCCGGCTCGGCCTTGCCGGTTCTGAGGCTGGCGCCGGTAACCATCACCACTAACGGCACCAATCCTGACAGCGTCAGCGTGATGTTCTCCACGGCATCTGAGCGCCTGCTGCCGACCCTGGTCACCTCGTTCAACGCTGCCGCAACCGAAGTCACTGCGGACGGCGTTTATGGTTTCAAAAGCGGCGACATGATCGTGCTGGCAAATTCCACGGGAACAACCCGTTGCACAATGGTAAAGATCACCGACGTCCAGTCCGGCCCGCAGAAATTAGTGTTCGCTCCGGGTGCCAGCGTGCCCTACAACCCGGTAGCCTGGGGCTCTTTTCCGACCGCCTACGCATCGGGCGATCTGATACTCAATCTCGGCAATCCGGTGATTCGCACCTACTCGATCAACAATAACAAACTCAGCGTCACGGATTCTCTGCTGCAGGTTGCCGGTGCCGTGCCGCTGGATATCGTCGACAGCATTGTCGATCTGCGCGCACAGTACGGCCTCGACAACGGTGCCGCCAGCGGTACTGCCAATGACGGCCGTGTCGATGAATACAGCAACGTCACACCGACCACCACCGCGGGATGGCAGCAGGTGCTGTCCATCCGCATGGGAGTCCTGGCCCGAATAGGCGTATTTGAAAAGCCGACCAGTGGCAGTGACTGCGACGCGACCACAACCGCGCGCACCTGGTCCGGCGGCACCTTTACCAAGCTGGATGTAACGACCACCACCAGTGAGGACCGCTGCTACCGTTATCGCGTATTCGAAACAACAATTCCGCTGCGCAACATGATCTGGAGGGCGTCATGAACCCGATCTTGCGTAAAGGTCAGCGCGGCGTCGTGCTGTTTATCGCGCTCATCGTACTCGTCGCCATGACGCTGGCCGGGATTTCACTGATGCGCAGCGTTGACTCCGGTACGGTGATTGCCGGCAATCTCGCATTCCGGCAATCAGCGACCCATGCCGCCGACCTCGGCGCCGAGGCCGCGCGAGCCTGGCTGATGACCACCAGCGTCAACCTTTACAACGATTCCAGTTCCAATGGGTATTTCGCGACCTGGCAGGAAAGCATCGACCTGCTTGGCAACGACGCCAGCAAGGCCGATTTCAACTGGACCAGCAACTCGATCACGACCAGCGGCTCCTACGCCGGCCCAACGGGCTACACCGTACGTTACGTGATACACCGCCTTTGCCAGAGTACAGGTGACCCGACGGGCTCCAGCGCCAACTGCGTCAAAACAACCACCTCATCCAGCATCACTTCGACAGGCACCAAAGGTGCTGCGGCCTACGGTTCCTATGCCATTACCGTGCCGACTGCAGCCCTGTACCGGATTACCGTCCGTGTCGACGGCCCGCGCAACACCCTGGGTTACATCCAAAGCACACTTTTCTAGGATTCGAGACGAAAGTCGCGGAGATCAACATGTCAACGACGCACAAATACCCGCTCGTTTCATCGCTTACCGCAGTTGCCCTGACGCTTGGCGTCACGCTTCTCGCCTACGGTGCCGTCACCGACATTGCCAGCGGTCCGCTCGCACAGCCGGCCACCAGCGTGAAACCGAACATTCTGCTGATCATGGATGATTCCGGCTCGATGGCCCGACAGTTCACGCCCGACTATGTGAGCAGCAACACCAATGCCGGCACGGTTGCTAACTGCATGAATTCGCGCGACCTGAACAATCCGCCGACGGCTACCCCCCAGGACTGTTACGCCGGCGACCCCCCCGCCATGTCTCCCGACTTCAACACCCAGTATTACAACCCGCAGATTCGTTATTACCCGGCGCTGAACTACGACGGTTCGTCGAAGGGCGACATGACTGCCTCCGCAACCACCAACTGGACGGCAGTACCCACCGACAACGTCAGCACGAGCGGCGATAACTCGGCGCGCAAACGGCTGCACACCGGCAGCCTGTCCAGCACTACCGCTGACGGCACGGACTGGGATACGGGCGCTCCGGCTTCTGCGGTGACTACCTTCAACCTGGTTTCGGACTTTCCCGACCGCGTCTGGTGCAACAGCGCCGGCGCCAGCGCAACCGACACCAGCGTCTGCAAAACCAACAGTGCTTATACCTACCCGGATGATAATTTCGGTTATGGCCGGGACGGCTCCAGCAACCGGAAGTACAAATTCGGCTCCCCGTACTACTATCGCATCACGCCGACGGAATTCTGCTCTGACGTGGGCTTGACCAACTGCGTTGCCTCAACAACGGCAACTTCCGTGTCCGGCGTTAACTATGACATACCGGCGCCTGTACGTTTCTGTAACAGCACGGCACTGACCACTTGCCAGGGCAAACGCACCAGCTCTTACAGATTCCCGAAATTCCTCGGCACGATCAACCCGGCAACCGCACCGATAGCCGGTGTCAAATCCAGAGGCATCCTGTTGATCAGCACCGGAGACAGCGGCGCCCCAACCATCAACCAGATCACCGTCACGCCACCGGCAGCGGTCGGCTTCGCGGTCAATCTGTTCGGCTCTGCGCTGACCACTGTTGCCACCAATTCAGCGGCAAACCGGCTGACCGCGGCAAATGCGATCATTGCCCACATCAATCTCAATTCCGGCGGCCACGGTTATGTCGCCTCCCTGGGCACCCACCTGACCAGTGGCGCCAACACCACCCAGATCCGGATTGATGCCCCTGCGACCGGCGTCGCCTATGACGGCAGCACCATCACCGTTACGGCGCCGGTCACCTCGCCGACCACCCCTGCCAGTCTGACGTTCAACGTTTCGAACGCCACCAGCAGCAGTGACCGGGTTTCGGCAATGGACATCGGCCCGCCGGGTTCTACCGTCAATTTGATATCCGGCTCCATCCGCTGCGGTGATTTTGCCCCCTCGGGCTGCAGCAACGGCAAGATGGCCGGCCTGCTCCGCAACGCCATAGACGCCCAGCGTATTGCCGGCGGACATACTTACACCGTCAGCGGTACCAGCGCCACGGTAACAATCACTGCGCCGGCCGGCACCGGCGGCGAACGCAACGGCTGGTCACTGGTCATTGGCAACAATGACATCTCTCCCGACAGCGCAACACTGGGCGGTGGCGTTTCTCCGGGTGATCTGTCGCACTCGACATCAAACTTTACCGGTGGCGTCAATGCCGTGGCCGGAGTGTCATGGGCCCGCCAGAACGTCGGCACTTTCGTTCGCACCGACATCGTTACGGGTCAGACCTACACGAAATTTCCGGCACGTACCGACTGCGCCGGCACGACAACCTGTACTTATGCCGAGGAAATGACCAACTTCGCCAACTGGTTCGCGTATTACCGCACGCGGATGCAGATGGCCAAGACCGCAATCGGCCGTGCCTTCGTCATGCTGGGCAGTGATTTCCGCGTCGGATACAAAACCATCAACTTCAGTTCTTCTGACTACGTCGCAGTGAACGACTTCACCACGACCTCAGGCGGACAAAAACAGACCTGGTATTCGAAGCTCTACGGCACCAGCCCCAGCGGCAGCACGCCCTTGCGCGGCGCGCTGGTCCGTGCAGGCCGTTATTACGGCAATCAGAATCCGAACAGCATGGGAAGCAGCCCGATCACCATGGCCTGCCAGCCCAGCTTCTCCATCCTGACCACGGACGGCTACTGGAACGACAGTTCCAGTAGTTCTGTGCAGTTGAACGGCACCTGCTGTGTTGGCGACCAGGACGGCACCAACTCCGGTTATTCCACCCAATCCATCGGCGCCTACGACGCGAATGCCGCCAGCAACACACTGGCCGACGTGGCGATGTACTACTACAAAACCGACCTGCGCAGCGATCTCGACAACCTGGTACCGGTGACGCAGAAAGACACCGCTTCCCACCAGCACATGACGACGTTCACCGTCGGCCTGGGCCTCGCAGGAACACTGAATTACGAACCCAATTACGAAACCCAGACCAGCGGCGACTTTTTCGACATCAAGCAGGGCACCAAGTCCTGGCCTGTCCCCTCTTCCAGCAGCGAAACCACGCTGGACGATCTGTGGCATGCCGCCGTCAACGGCCGCGGCACTTTCTTCAGTGCACAGGATCCCGTCACACTGGCCAACGGCATTGCCGATACGCTCAATGCCGTGCAGGCACGGGTGGGTGCGGGTGCCGCAGCAGCAACGTCGAACCTGCAGCCGGTCGCCGGCGACAACTTCGCCTTTACCGCGCAGTATCAGACAATCGACTGGACCGGTGACCTGAAGGCACGCACCATCGATCTCAGCACCGGCACTGTATCGACTCGTGAACTGTGGTCGGCACAGACCCTCCTCGACCAGCGTGCCTCCAGCACGCGACGCATATTCACTTTTGATCCCACCGACACTGACAGTTCGCTCACCGTGACTGTCAACGGCGTATCGCGCACCCAGAATGCCAACAAGCTGCGCAGCTTCTGTTATACCGACGCACCGGTTGCCAGCTATCCGCAATGCGACGATGGTGGACTGCTGACGTCCACGGAAATGGCCGACCACTTCAACCCGCAGGGTGGCGCCAATGGTATGCTGCTGCAAGCAGTGGCCTGGGCGACTGACGGCAGTCTCCGTGACATTTCGGCGACGTCAGCCACGCTCGTCAATTACCTGCGCGGAGACACGGACAACGAAACAACCGGTGGCACAGGGGTCACTGATCTCTATCGCAATCGCGCCAGCGTGCTGGGCGACATCGTCAATGCGCAACCGGCCTATGTCAAAGTGCCCCCGTTCACTTATTCCGACCCTTTTTACAGCACCTTCAAAGCGAATAATGCAACCCGCGTCGGTACGGTATTTGCGGCCGCCAACGATGGCATGCTCCATGCCTTCGCCACCGATCCGGACAACAATCCCTACTTCCAGACCGCCGGCATCGGCACCGCCGCGACTTCGGATGACACCTTCTCGGGCACGCTGAATACCAACCCGATTAATGGTGAAGGCTCCGAGCGCTGGGCTTATATCCCGACGCTGGTGTTTCCGACCATGAAACGGCTGGCTGAAAGCAACTACAGCACCAACCACCGTTACTTGACTGACGGCTCACCGGTCGTCGCCGACGTCTGTTTCGGACACACCCTGTCCACGCCCTGCTCCAGCGCCAACAACTGGAAAACCATTATCGTTGCCGGTCTCAATGCCGGCGGCCGCGGCTTCTACGCGCTGGACATCACCGATCCGGCAAACCCCAAAGGTCTGTGGGAAGTCAAAGGCGGCACCGGCACCACCTGCCTTACCGCAGCCAACGTTGCCGCCGGCACTTTCAGCGAAGACTGCAATATCGGCCTGTCTTTCGGCAATCCGGTCGTGGTCAAACGCCCGTCGGATGGCAAATGGGTGGTGATCGTCACTTCCGGTCACAACAACGTCAACCCGGGAGATGGCAAGGGTTATCTGTATGTGATTGATGCCCAGACCGGAAAAATCATCCAGCGCTTTGGCACCGGCGTCGGTTGCGATGGGGTCAGCACCACCTCCCCGTGCACCGCCGGCACTGTTGACCCCAGCGGCCTGAGCCGGATCAATGCCTGGGTCAACACCGCGACCGAAAACAACACGGCGCTGACCGTTTACGGCGGCGATCTCAAGGGTAATCTGTGGCGCTTCCAGCTTGAATCCACCACGCCCGTTGCCGCCGGCACCGTCACGCGGCTGACCACCCTGGTGGATGGCAGCGGCAATGTCCAGCCGATCACCACTCGCCCGGAAATGACACTGGTCGGCACCAACCGGATCATCTATGTCGCCACCGGTCGCCTGCTCGGGAGCAGCGATCGTGACAGTGCCCTCCGGCAAAGCATCTATGCCATCAAAGACACCATGGCCAGCAGCACTTCGCCGCTTTATTCGTCGATCCGCGGCGCCACCGGATTCGTCCAGCAGACACTGAGCCTGCTGCCCAGCGAAACCGACCGCCGCACCGCCACCAACAACTCGGTCAATCTGCTCACCGACAACGGTTGGTACGTCGATCTGCCGGACGGTGGCACCGGGTCTCCGGCTTCGCCAACAGAACGCGTCACGGTCGATCCGGTCCTCCAGCTGGGCACGCTGGTAATCCCGTCCAACGTGCCATCCGATGACGACTGCGTCGCCGGCGGCTTCGGCTGGGTCAACTTCCTCAACGCCCGGACCGGCAGCTTCGTCACCGGTTCGACGGACAGCGCGGCCAGCCAGCGCATCTCGGCATCGCTGATCGTCGGTGTCAACGTCGTACAGCTGCCCGGCGGAACGGTGAAAGCCATCGTCACCACCGCTGACAACCAGCAGCTGACGCAGAACACGCCGGTTGCACCGACGTCGACGCAGGGACGCCGGGTTTCCTGGCGGGAGCTGTTCGTCGACTGATGATGGAAGCAGTGGATTTTCCGCGCCCCGCTCCGGCGGGGCGCGCCGTTTGGGCGCTGGTGATTTCAGCCGCGCTGCACGCCATGCTGTTGCTTTCTGCCGCCGGAAAGCCGGATGGCGGCATCCTTATGGACAAGGCGGTCAACCCGCCGGCAGCCGTCGCCTCCACGCTGCAGGTCATGTTCCAGCAGGCGGGCGCCGCCATCGATATGGTTGCCGGGACGCCTGAAACAGCAGCGCCGGTTCCGGAAAACGCCACACCCGCTTTAATTACTGGCAGCGAACCGGTCGCCGGTCGCGATGGTGTGCTGCCGCTGGGTTCATCACCGCGCTACTACCTGCCCAATGAACTCGATACCCGGCCGCAGATCCGCAACCGGATTGACCCGGTTTATCCGAAAGCAGCAGCCGAACAGGGCATCACTGCCGCATTCACGCTACGAGTGTTCATCGACGAAAAGGGTCAGGTCGAAAACGTGGTGGTGCCGGGGAAGAACGCGTCCGACCCGTTTGTCGCCGCCGTCGTTGCCGCGTTCAGTTCAGCCGTTTACACGCCGGGACTGAAAAACGGTGTGGCCGTGAAAAGCCTGGTGCTGATCGAAGTGAATTTTGAGGCGTTGGATGTCGCGGAGACTTTCCGCGGCAAGTCTTACTAACCGGCAGCAGTAACCGCCAGACCTTTCGGCAGCGGAAAAGTAACCCGCTCGGGAATGCCGTCCAGCGTACTGACACTGTTCGCACCCAGGCTGCGCAGGCGATTGACAACCTCCTGCACCAGCACCTCCGGCGCCGATGCGCCGGCGCTGACCCCGACCGTTTTTTTGCCTTCCACCCAGACGGGCTGCAATTCGCTCGCGTTATCAACCATATAGGCCGGTACGCCGAGTTGCTCGGCGACTTCACGCAAGCGGTTGGAATTGGAACTGTTCGGCGAACCGACGACGATCACCACCTCACAACGCTGCGCCAGGGTCTTGATCGCGTCCTGACGGTTCTGCGTCGCGTAACAGATATCGTCTTTTTTCGGACCGACGATTTTCGGAAAGCGTTTTTTCAGTGCCGAAACTGTGCGTGCCGCGTCATCCATCGACAGCGTAGTCTGCGTGACATAGGCCAGATTGTTTTCATCACCGACCTTGAGGCTGTTGACGTCATCCGGGCCTTCGACCAGATGCATGCCGCCTTCGCTCTGCCCCATCGTACCTTCGACTTCCGGATGGCCGCGATGACCGATCATCACAATCTCGCGACCCTGATCACGCATTTTGGCCACTTCAACGTGGACCTTGGTCACCAGCGGGCAGGTCGCATCAAAAACTTTCAGGCCCCGAGCATCAGCTTCGCGACGCACATCCTGAGACACGCCGTGTGCACTGAAAATCACCGTGCTGCCCGACGGCACTTCGGCAAGTTCCTCAACAAACACCGCGCCCTTGTTGCGCAGGTCATTGACGACAAATTTGTTGTGCACGACTTCGTGGCGTACATAGATCGGCGCGCCGTGCAGCGTGAGTGCGCGCTCGACGATCTCGATCGCACGATCGACGCCGGCACAGAAACCTCGGGGATTGGCGAGCAGTACTTGCATGGCGCGGATTATACCCTTGCGCCGGCGTCACAGCGCCAGCGGCTCATAAATTTATTAATAAAAACAATTACTTATTATCACTCTTCGACTGTGATCCACCGAAGATGCCGTCCCAGATCAGCAGGGCCGCGCCACAGGTGATCGCCGAGTCGGCAACATTAAAAGCCGGCCAGTGCCAGCCGAACGCATGGAAATCAAGAAAGTCGACGACCGCACCAATCATCACGCGATCAATGACATTACCGATCGCACCGCCCAGCACCAGCGCCAGCGCAAGACTGAACAGCCGCTGTTGGGGATGGCGGTGCAGCAGCCAGATAATCCACGCCGAAGCGATCAGCGCGATGCCGGTAAAAAATTCGCGTTGCCAGCCGCCGGCGCCTGCGAGAAAACTGAAAGCCGCGCCGCGGTTGTAGACCAGCAGCAGATTGAAGAACGACGTGACTTCCACCGGCGGATGATTCGCCAGCTTCTCCACCACGACGTATTTGCTGATCTGGTCCAGCGTTACCACAACGCCGGACAGCAGCAGCCAGCGCCACATCAGGCGTACCGGCGCGGCTCACCCGCACCGCTCAGGTTGGATGTGCAGCGGCCGCAGAGATCGGGATGATTCGCGTCATGACCGACGTCGGCGCGGTAATGCCAGCAGCGTTCGCATTTGGTGTGCGCGCTTGGCTTGACGTCGATCGCGATACCCGAACCCGGAACGTGACGAACCTTTGCGCTGGATGTGATCATCACGAAGCGCAGATCGTCACCAAGACGATGAAGCGCCCCATAAGAAAGCTCGTTGTGCGTGGAAATTTCGATTTCCGCCTGCAACGGCGAACCAATGGTGCCTTGCGCCCGGTGCTCTTCGATTTTCCTGTTCACTTCGTTACGGATATCACGCACGGTCTTCCACGAATCCCTCACTTCCGGATCCAGGGATTGCGGGGGCAGTTCATGCCACAGCTCTTCAAATATGCTGCCTTCCGGACCGCCCTTGAACACCTGCCACGCCTCCTCGGCGGTGAAGCTCAGCACGGGGGCCATCATCTTGATCAATGAATTCGCGATATGCCACAGCGCGTTTTGCGCCGCACGGCGCGGCTGCGAATCAGCGCCCGTGGTGTACAGCCGGTC
>Ga0192647_101899_pt1 | contig 13300 bp, 8 predicted proteins | sample LauGreFa1BDMLBSN_2_FD_133046 | JGI IMG/M metagenome (GOLD analysis project Ga0192647, IMG submission 133046) | Freshwater lake microbial communities from Lake Michigan, USA - Fa13.BD.MLB.SN - reassembly | ecosystem: Environmental > Aquatic > Freshwater > Lake | place: Lake Michigan, USA...
GTTCCGGAGGTGTCTTTTTTTTCTACAAAAGAAAGTAAATCACTTACTTTGCCTTTTCGCTTATAAACATTTAAATCTCCTGATTTATTAATTAGAGCAACGCCAGCACTATCGTAACCACGATATTCTAAACGCTGTAATCCTTTAATTAAAATAGGGTATGCATCCCTATTGCCTATGTATGCTACAATTCCGCACATAATATAAAAACAATATTTTTTTTACTATTTAAATTTACAATTTTTATCCTATCATTTTTAAAAAACTAATTTCTTTTGCAGTTAAAAAACGGTGTTTTCCACGCGGCAAATCTTTTTTAGTTAGCCCAGCAAATACTACTCGATCTAGTTTTAAAATATCGTAACCCAAATGCTCGAATAAACGACGAACGATTCGATTGCGACCGCTGTGAATTTCAATGCCAATTTCTTTTTTTCCTTCTCCTACAAAAGCTAAGTCGTCGGCTTTTACCATACCATCTTCTAACTCAACGCCCTCTGTAATCGCTTTAAAGTCTTCGGGCTTTAAGCCCTTATTTAAACTAACATGATATACTTTTTTAACTCCGAATTTTGGATGAGTTAATTTTGTGGTAATGTCTCCATCATTTGTAAATAAAAGTAAGCCAGTTGTTTTTCTATCTAAACGCCCTACAGGATAGACTCTTTCTTTACAGACTTTAGCAATTAGTTCCATAACCGTTTTACGTTCTTGAGGGTCATCAACTGTAGTAATATAATCTTTTGGTTTATTTAAAAGTAAGTACACTTTGCGCTCGCTTCTGACAGCAGCGTCTCCATAGGTTACTTTATCTGTTGGATTTATTTTATAACCCAATTGATCAACCACCACGCCATTTACTTTTACAATCCCACTTTGAATAAGGGTATCTGCTTCTCGACGAGAAGCAATACCTGCATTAGATAAATATTTATTTAATCGAATTAAGCCATCACTAATTTGAGGTTTTAAGTTAGTGTTTGATTTTTTAAATGTTGTTTTTGGTTTGTGCCCATCAATTTTGCCGGCATTTGAAAATACTTTACCGTCTTCAAAATCATTAAATTTTACTCGCTTAGTTTGATCATCTATTTCTTGACCCTTTCGAGGTTTAGAAAATCTCTTTTTTACTTGACCCTCGGAATGCTTATCTAATGACTTAGCAGGCCCGTATTTTCTTGCTTCGCTATCGCCACCTTTTTTAAATGGCTTTGAGGGTCTACGTTTAAAAGAATTACGTTCATCCGAAAATTCAGAAGTTTGTTTCGGCTTAGTTTTATTTATAAACGACTCAGATTTATCGCCACGAAAATTTCTGGGAGGCCTTTCATTTTGATCTGATTTTGAGGCGGAATAAGGCTTAGATTTTCGTTCGCTCGAATCTGTAAAAGTTCGTCTAGGCCTATCGCCCTCATAAGGTTTATATGGTTTACGCTCGAACGAATCTTTAAATGGACGAGGCGCATCATCAGTTGATTTTTTGTTTCGATCTGAGGACTCTTCGAAACGTCGTTTTGGTTTATCGTTAGAAAAAGAATTTTTGTTAGAAGGCTTTTTAAAAGCCTTATTGGCATCTTTGGTTTTGAATGATTTCCCTTTAGAGCTGTTGTTTGTTTTGCGCATGGCGATACTTATTATTTTATTGACGGATAAAATGCTGATTCCAAATGCTGAATACTTTTATTTTGACTATTATTTGTAATGGCAATAATATCAAATCTAAATTCTTCTTCTATGTTATTTGTAATTACATACTGCTGAGCAGCTGCAATTAAAAAATGTTGTTTTTTTTTGGTTACAGATAATTCCGGCTCACCAAAGGTATTATTTTTTCGGGTTTTAACCTCAATAAATACAATGGTTTGATTAATTTTAGCAATAATATCTAATTCGTATTTTTTGTGGCGCCAATTTGTTTCTAAAAGCAGGTATCCATTTTCCAAAAGGTGAGCCTTTGCTTGTTCTTCTCCTCGATCTCCTATTTCTTTTGTGTTTTTTCTCATTTTATATTCTTGTTAACACTAAAATACATAAATTAGCGATCAAATACAGGGGCTAATGAAAAAACTTTTTATTTGTTTTACTTTTTTTTATTTCAATCTTTTATTAATTAAAGCTCAAGAGTTTTCTGGGGCAATTAATTTTAAATACGCAACTGAATATGATACAACTTTAAACGTTTATTATGTAAAAAATCAACTCGTAAGATTAGATCAATTTGCAAGGAAAAAAAATATTGTTGAGGGGAGCTTTATTTTTAATTTAAAATCTAAAGAAGTCCAATGTATAAATCCAAAGCGCAAGCTTTGGGCCGCTCAAAAAAACACCTCGCCGCAAATAATTAAGGGAGAATGTATAGTGACAAAAGGCCATAAAACAAAAATTATTGCCGATTTAAAATGTACAGAATATATTGTTAAAAATACAGAAGAAGATTTAATGATAAGTTATTGGATTGCCCATACAAATTTTAATTTCTTTTCATCACTCATTAATCTTTGGAACAGAAAAGACAAACAAAGCGTTTATTTCAGAACAATTAAAGGTTTAGAAATAGGCTGTATGCCTATGTTAAGCGAAGAAAAACAAATTAGTTCTGGTAAATCAATATCAAAACTAGAGGTCACAAAAATAAGTTTAGTCATTCCAAAAGAAATTAGTTTAAAAATACCTTCTGATTTTTCAAAATTCGAATAAAAAGTATAAATAAGTTTTTTTAATTTTCTTCTTTTTTATTTGATGAATTAACTCCAAAAATTCTATTTAAAATTCCGGTACAAAAAGTTAGGCTTAAACTAAATAACAAGGCCCATAAAAAGCCATCTACCCGGAAGCCATTAACTAAATTTTCGGCAAAAATAATAATAATAGCATTTATAGCAAGTAAGAAAAGGCCTAAGGTAAAAATTGTAATTGGAATAGTTAGTATCGTTAATATTGGTTTTACAATTGCATTTAAAAAGGCTAGAACAATAGCAACCATTAAGGCTGATAAATAATCGTCTACTTCTACATGAGGTAAAAAGTATGCTACTATAAAAACGGCGATTGCCGAAATAACTATTTTTAAAATAAAATTGATAATGTAAATTTACGTTTTTTGTTTCTTTTTTTTAGCGGCCGGAAATAAAATATTATTTAAAATTAACCGGTAGCCTGGAGAATTAGGATGTAAAGTTAAGTCAGTTGGCGGCTCTTCAACTCTGTGCTCATAATCCTCGGGATCATGTCCGCTATAAAAAGTCCAGGTTCCCTTACCGGCTTCTCCGTGAATATATCTTGCCTCACCATAAGCTTTTGTTTCGCCCATTATTAATACTCCTTTTTTGATGTATCGTTTATCAAAAGCGGCGGTTTGTCCCCAAAACCCACGAATAGTATTGGTATGATTTTGGCATAACATAGTAGGAACAGGATCCCATTTAGCAGAAAAATCAAATAGAGTAAACAAATCGGTATTTTGCGTTGGCCCATATTGTCTTCTTGTCATATAAGTATCAATTGAAGAATACTCGTATTCCATGGGGTTCATACTTAATTTATAATTTTCGAAGGCAAACCCTTTTGAAAAATCTAACTTGTTATTTGAATTTTTATCGGCAGGATCATGATCAAACATACTTTCGCAAATGTCTATATCCTCGGCCGCTAATGCAATATCGTAACTATCCGTAGCGCTGCACATCGCAAATAAAAAGCCACCATTCAATACAAAATTTTTAATGGCTTTAGCTGAGTGAAGTTTCATTAAGGATACTTTGTTAAAGCCAAGTTTTTTTGCCATCATTTCATTTTCTTTTACTTCTGATTGATACCATGCGGCCGATGCAAATTGAGAATAAAATTTACCGAATTGTCCGGTAAAATCCTCGTGATGTAAATGCAGCCAATCATAATCTTTTAACTTATCCAAGAACACTTCTTCATCATAAATTATATCATAAGGAATTTCTGCAAATTTTAAAACAAGGGTTACCGCATCATCCCATGGTTGTTTACCTTTTGGAGAATAAACAGCAATGCGTGGAGCTTTTTGGAGTTTTATGGCATCTTGATTTATTTCAGGGTTTGATATTTCTGTTAAAATGGATTGGCCTTGTGCATCAGAAATGATTTCATAACTGATGCCTCTAATTATGCATTCATTTGAAACAGCTTTTGCATTAGGAATCATAAAGCTACCGCCTCGATAATTTAAAAGCCAATGAATCTCTAGTTCACCTTTTAATGCCCAATAAGCGATGCCATAGGATTTAATATGGTTTTTTTGAGAATCATCCATTGGTATTAAAATATAGGATGCATTCAATTGAATACAATAAACACAAAGAAGTATAAATAATATTTTTTTTCTCATAAACGAATAATCAGCTTTTGGATGAAGAACAAAGACGAAATTAACACAAAATTAGCAGCAAAGAAACACAATAGAATTTAATGCCCAGAATTAATTATAGATTGGCGAAGCTTTGTAATCATTGAAGTAATATTTTTAATTCCTTGCTTCTCTGTGATTTTATTTTTTTTAACCAATTCAAATTCATTATCTATTACTTTTAAATCATTTAAAATAAACAATGATTTTTCATCTAAGTTTACCTTCTGTAACATGATAATTATATTTTCCAGAGATTCTTTATGGTTAAATATAGCTTTTATTATACTTTCGGTATTCGGATTTTCGGTTATTTTACAAGACACATAAAGCCCTTCAATCCAACAGCCAGATAAAATTATTGCGGAAGCTGCGGCACGATTACTTGTTTTTAAGAGCTCTTCAACTTTAGCAAATGCATTGCTAATAATTTGAAGCGTTGTGTCTCTATTTGATTCGTTATTTTGAATTCGATCAAATAGTTGTTGATTAAAAGCGCTACTAACGCCTAGTTGAGTTGCTAATTTGTTAACGCATTTTAAAAACAATAAACTTTCTTGAGTTTGGCCAAAGGAGTTGGCAATACTTAAATCAGAGCCATAAATACCAAAATTAGCAGCCTTAAATACATCAAGTGTATACTTTGAAACTAAAACAGGATTGTTTAGTAAATCGGGATTATACTCTATTTTATTTTCTTCTATTAATTTAAAAATTAATTTTCTATCAGGTAAACTAACAAATACATTTTGAGCTGTTATTTTAATTGGAGTTAAATCTTTATTAACAGTATCTGTATCGTGATGAACATCTTCGCTTTTTTCAGCTTGTCTATTGCATGAAAAAAATAACAAAAAAAATACAAAAAATAAAAGTTTAAAATTTAATCGATTCATAATTTACAAACCAAATATAGTAAAAAATATTTATTGTTTAGTTCCACGCGAATATCTCATTCGATTTATTTCCTTTCCGTTTTTGTCATAAAAAATCCATTCACCATCAGGTACGCTTTGCAGTTTTCCTTTTCGGCTATCGTTAATAATTGAGTAGTTTGATATGGCCTGAATAGTTGAATTAGGGTAATAGATAATACTTTTTCCACATAATTTCCCATTTTTAAAATTTTGAATTCTACTAAGGCCGCCAGTTTCGAAATTGTAGGACCATTTCCCAGTTTGGTGGCCTCTGCGATATTTACCTTTTGTATCCACATAACCTCCTTTTTCAAACCACTGAATGTGTTTACCGTGTTTTATTCCATTTACATAATTAGAGGTTTCTTTTGGTTTTCCGTTCTCATAAAAGTAGTTCCATTCGCCTTTTTTCGAACCTTTGTTATTATAACTTCCAAGATAACTAGGCATAGAATTGTTGTGCCAACCCTTCCAATATCCAATTAGAGAGGTTCCTTTAATATTACCTTCATCTTTTTTTATGCCATTTTCCCACCAGCTAAGCCAGAGCCCATTTTCTTCTCCTTTTATGTAAGGACCTTCTTGTAATTTATTGCCATTTTCCCACCAAGTAGACCAGATGCCATTTTTAGTGCCATTTTCAAAATTACCCTGTTTCCATTTTTCGCCTCCACGATAAAAATAATTCCACACGCCTGTTTGTTTATCATTTAAAAAATCGCCCTCACTTTCAATTTTTTCATTCGAATAATAATAAATCCATTTACCCTCGCGAGTATTTTCTTTAAAAGAGCCTTTCATTTCGATTTTACCTTCTAGATTGTAAAACTTCCATATCCCTTCTTTTTTATTATTCAGAAAATTCCCTTCACTTTTTATATTATGATTTGAGTAATAGGATGAATAATAGCCATTGAGTATGCCTTCAATGTAAGTGGATTCATAATTTAATTCGCCATTGTTATGAAAAAATCTCCAAAGGCTGTCCTGCAAACCATTTTTATAATAACCAATGGCCTTAATTATACCATTGTTGTAATTAGCTGTTAAACTTCCGTTTCCTTGGGCTATAAGTTGGTTCCCTTTTGTGTCAAACAACTCTAATAAATACAATAAGGTATCTTTATATTCTTTAGTGAATTTTTTTTTGCCTGATTCATAAAACTCCTCCCAAATTCCACAAGGATTACCAGAACAATAATTTTGTATTGAGGCCTCTTTTCCTGATTTAAAAAACGTTTGGGCTTTACCATTACGCTTATCTTTTTCGAAAGCACCTTTACTTTCAATAGTCCCATTTTCAAAATAATAAATCCATTCCCCTTCCTTTTTACCATTTTCAAAATTCTCTACTGTTTTTTGTTTACCATTTTCATAAAAAGAAGTCCAAGTACTATCGGCAATATCATTATTATACTTAGTAATTTGGGCTATTTTGCCAGATTTAAAATAATAAGTATTTGTACCCCATTTTTTTCCTCTAAAATAATGCTCAATTGCTTTTTTAGTTCCGTCTTCATAATAAAACATCCAAATGCTATCTTCTTTTCCTTCATGATAATAGCCTCTGCGACTGGGTTTGCCCGAAATATAATATTCAAAATGTTGCCCATGAGGCATTCCTTTAAAATAATCTGTTTCTGTCTTTAATTGAGATTGCTGAGCATCAAAATATTCCTTTTTTTGTTGGCTAAATAAAGAAAAAGATAGAAAAACTAAATATAGAAAAATATAGAAACGCATAGTGTAAATTTAAACAACATAATGAGAATTGAATACTCTAGTAATTGGTTTTTTGAACATTTTTAAAAAATATTCAAAAAAGACGAAGATGATGATAGAAAATTTAACTTTTTTAAAGAAGAGATAAAGGGATTTAATAAACTAAAAAATAGTGATGAAGTTAATTATTTAGTTTTAAAACTGCCATAAAAGCGCTTTGAGGGATTTCAACATTTCCAACCTGTTTCATGCGTTTTTTACCTTCTTTTTGTTTTTCTAATAACTTTCTTTTTCTACTAATATCGCCTCCATAACATTTAGCCGTTACATCTTTTCTCATTGCACTAATAGTTTCGCGAGAAATAATTTTGGCGCCAATGGCTGCTTGAATTGGAATTTCGAATTGCTGCTTAGGAATTAATTCTTTTAGTTTTTCACATATTTTTTTTCCAAAATGATATGAATTACTTCTGTGTATTAAACAAGATAGCGCGTCTACGGGTTCACTTTTAAGAAGAATGTCGAGTTTTACTAAATCAGATTCTCTCATGCCGATAGGATGATAATCAAAAGAGGCATAACCTTTTGAAATAGATTTTAAGCGGTCAAAAAAATCAAATACAACTTCGCCCAAAGGCATTTCAAAAACGAGTTCAACCCGATCGGCTGTTAAATAGTTTTGAGTAACAATAGAACCTCTTTTTTCGATGCATAAACTCATAACTGGGCCAATAAAGTCAGACTTTGTTATAATATTGGCTTTAATATATGGTTCTTCTATATAATCTATTCGACCAGGATCGGGCAAGTCGCTAGGATTATTTACAGTTATCACATCTCCATTTGTTTGATAAGCGATATATGATACATTAGGAACGGTAGTTATTACAGTCATGTTAAATTCACGCTCTAATCGTTCTTGTACAATCTCCATATGAAGCATGCCTAAAAAACCGCACCTGAAACCAAAGCCTAAAGCTAAAGAAGATTCGGCTTCCCAAGTTAAAGAAGCGTCGTTTAATTGTAGTTTTTCCATGCTGTAGCGCAATTCTTCAAAATCTTCAGTGTCTATAGGATAAATTCCAGCAAAAACCATAGGCTTTACTTCTTCGAATCCGTGAATCCCTTCTAAACAAGGGCGATCGAAGTGAGTAATTGTATCACCAACTTTAACCTCTTTAGCGGATTTAATTCCAGAAATAATATAACCAACATCTCCAGTACTTAAAATATTTCGGGGCTCGGGTTTTAATTTAAGAACGCCAATTTCATCAGCATTATAAATAGAGCCGGTATTAACAAATTTTACTTTTTCGCCTTTTCTAATGGTGCCATTTGTAATTTTAAAATAGGCAATAATCCCTCTAAAAGAATTAAATACAGAATCAAAAATTAATGCTTGTAAAGGTGCTTCAGGATTTCCGATTGGTGAGTTGATTCTTTCGATAATTGCCGATAAAATTTCTTCGATTCCAAGTCCTGTTTTTCCGCTAGCCGGAATAATTGAATCGCGATCACAACCAATTAAATCAACGATTTGATCCTTTACTAATTCTGGTTCTGCGCTAGGCAAATCCATTTTATTTAAAATGGGGATAATAGTTAAATCGTGCTCAAGAGCCAAATATAAGTTAGAAATTGTTTGGGCCTGAATGCCCTGAGCTGCATCTACAATTAAAAGCGCTCCTTCGCAGGCGGCAATAGAACGAGACACTTCGTAACTAAAATCTACATGCCCAGGTGTATCAATTAAATTAAGAACAAACTTTTCTCCTTTATACTCGTAATCCATTTGAATAGCATGGCTTTTGATGGTTATGCCTCTTTCTTTTTCAAGATCCATATCATCTAACACCTGTGCTTGCATGTCGCGTTTACTTACAGCACCGGTATATTCTAATAACCGGTCGGCCAAGGTACTTTTTCCGTGATCGATATGAGCAATAATGCAAAAATTACGTATGTTATTCATGGTTTAGTGTAATCGCTTTTTTAGGGCAACAAATATAAGTATAGCATTTAACTTAATTGAAGGATAATTTTGAAAAGAGTTTAATCAATCAGATTACTCTTCTTGCTTTTTTTCTTTATCTTCTTCGACGCCATAAGCACCAAATTGTTTTAGCTTTTCTAAAAATAAATCTTTTTTACGTTTATTTCCTAGGTCGAATTTATAGGAAGGGCCTTTTTCAACATTCATTTTTTTATTTTTAGACTTTAATCCTTCTATACCTCTGTTAAATTCACTGTTATTACTAAAAGCCAACATGGTTCCTTTATAATAATTAAAATAATACCAAGTATTGGCATCTGCTTCTAAATAAATATCCAAAGCATCGCCTCCTCTCTGTTTTTTAATTTGTATAACTCCATTCATATATCTAAAAATTTCGGTTTTAAGAATATTTCCAAGCCCTAACATTCCTTCTGACAAATAAGATTTTGTGTTTTTATTATATGTCATTTTTACATTATTAAATACCAGCGGTTTTTCTAACTCATCTGGAAACTTTTTATAGTTGCCGTATAAATTTAGGTCAGAAAATGCTTTATCGCCTCTTTCTTTTCCTAATAATTCAATCAAGCCATGTTTAAAGAGATCGCCTTCAAGTGGAGCCGGAGTTAATGCCCCACTATATAACTCTAAATCTTTAGCCATTTTTCTTATTAGACTTGATTCAAAAAAGAAATCAACAACTAACATTAAATTAAAATTAACACTATCAGTAATACTATTATAATTTGCGTTTCCAATACTTGTTAATTTAACTTGACCTAAATCATTAATTAAATTATAGCTGCCTTCGGAATTAATCATGCAATTTTTCGTGTCGAGTCCCACATAGTTTCCTGGCAAACTTTTTTCATTTAATTTTTCTTTGTTAGAAATTTCATACTCTTTTGTTTCTCTATTGAAGGTTAATAATCCATCGGCTTCAATCACATTTTTTGAGCTTCTGGCTCCTTGTAAAGATAGGAAGGATGGATAAACCGAATTAGAATCTGAATTAAAAAACAAACCTGTTCCTACTTCTAATCCCTTCATATCTAAAGCCTTTTTAGGAATAGGGATTAAGATTTCATTAGGATTAATTTCTCCAGAAAACTTTAAATATGATTTTCCTATTTTATTACAATTGTGTACAATTTTTGTTCCACCATCAAAAGTTAAAAACTCATCAGCTGCTTTTAAAAATACTTTGCCTGCAAAACTAAAATAATCATTAAATCTAAAATTTTCTTTTTCAGGAATATCACCTTCTGAAATTGTTTGCCCTGAGGTGTCGGGTTTTATAATTTTGAAGTTTATTAAAAAACTTTTTTCATTTTCGTCTTTATATTCATATTCACCAGAAGCTAAATAATTTCGGCGACTAAAAATATTAGTCGTTGTATTATTAATTCGATGATATTTTGTAACTGTATTTGCTGAGATCCATGATTTTCGTAAAGTATCTAAAACTGCATTTTTAAATATGGTTACATCTCCATTGAATGGAAAAATTCTAGCATCCGCTACATCAATGTAAGGCGTATTCTTACATTTAATAATGTATTTATGCAAATTATAACTAGCGCCTGGCGCAAAAAAACGAAGTGAATCTTGTTTGGGATGAGTACTAATAAACTCAGGCCCTTCTAAATCTATTCCGTTTTCTGCGGCTTCGGTATCCATTTTCTTTTGTGTGTCTCCAAGTTCAATTTCTTCAGCATCCATAAACCATTTAAATTGTTCCATGTATGCGATATATTGATTTTTAAGGAATTTAACATAAGAGCCCTCTCCATTTGTTTTAAAAAGGCCTTCGCGTTTATCAAAATCTATTTTTGCATTAACATTATCTGTACTAAATGAAAATCCTTCGCCTTCAAACGCTTTTAACTTAAAATCTGCTGTGTCACTAAAAAAATTTCTTTTAGCAAACAATATTTTTTGAGAAAACAAATCTGCTTTTTCAAATTCAAATTTTCCGTTGCCAGTTAATTCTTTATAAGATAAATCTAATCGGCCCTTAAAAATAAAGTTTTCCTTATATAACTTAAAAGGAGTTTTAATATTATAAGCTTGAAGCAAATCTTGGTAGGGTAAAAAATGAAGTCTCACGGTATCACCATGAGCAGTTGGAAATTCTGGGTTATCACCTTCTTTAACATCAAAAACATTTGCATTTCCATTTGCACTATCTGGAAATAATACTAGGTCAGAAACTTTAGATGCACTAGAACTAAAATTTAAATCGCCACCTCCTCGTAAACCCTTATTGCTTAATCTAATTTCTTTATCAAAATTTGCTTTACCTCCATAAATAGGGAAACCACCAGTAGGAGTTTGATGAATAAACCCAAAAGAATAATCTTTCTGTAAACAAAGCACCTCTTTAAAATTTGGGAAAATACCTGCCGAATAAAAAGTACCTTCAAATCGTAAGGCTTCATTTCTGAAATTATCTAAACTATCAATACTAAAAGGATCTAATTTAAAATAAAATTTAGCTCTATTATAAACCCCTTTATAAACCAAGCGTTTATCATAATAAGCATAGCTCTCTTTAAAACACTTAAAGCTAGGAAATGTGGGCGCTTGACCGTAGCCAGATTTGTTTTTTGGCGCATCAATTCGTAACTCTCCATCCAAATTTTCTATCAGTGTTTGTACTTTTTTAAATGGAACATTCCCATTCACATCAACCTGAAGAGCCTCAACATATATTTTAAGAGAATCAATGGTTTTCATTTTCACTTTAAATTGTTCGTAATCAAAAATAAAATCTTTCCCAACAAATTCAAACTTCCCAGAAGCTAATGTTCCACTAAATAATAGCTGCCTGTTTTTTTTCATAATTATCTCACGGTGCTTAGGAAACATGAATACTTTTTGAGTATCGCTTAACAAAACAGATTTTACGCCATAAACATTAATATCGTAATTTAATAAATTCATTACGGCATTCTCTTTGCCAGAATTAACTGAGTGAATGGTTATTATATCGTAATCGTTTTTATGTTTTGCGTTTAAAGCAAAATTAAATAGCCTCTGACGAACAGTAACAATATCTGTTTCAGGATTATAATATATTAATCCAAACACTGCCATTTTAAAAATTATCGGCCTTAAATCAACCGCCAAATATTTGATATGTTTAGCAAAATCAACTACTGAAAATGAGGGCGATTTGTTGTTTGCGTTATAAAAATCAATCATTCTGGTGATTGGACTAATCTGCTCTCCTAATTTAATAAGTTCTGCTTTTTGGGCATTATAGAAATCGGAAGATTCAAAATAAGCTTCGCCCTGAAAATTATTTGGCAAAAAACTAAACATCATAACAGAATCATCAATTGGCCAAACAATTTGTTCAAAGTACATGTCGTATTTATGAAACGAATTTGAAAAAGGTGTTTTTTGCAAGCCATCTTCGCCTCGCACAATTGTAACAACGCGCTTATCAATTTGATAGTTAAAACTTAAGCCTGGATGAAAAATAGTGTCTTTATCTAAAAAAAATTTTATGATGCCTGGATTCGCAACAATTTTTTCATTATTCATTCCAAAGGCGCGCGCGCTAACTTCTAAAAACTTTTTTCCCTCCCGACTTAAGATTATTCTTGCAGGATTTGATGGGCTTCCTGAACCAACAAATTTAGAACCACGCATGCTAAATCCTCCATCATAATCTACATTAGGATAAATGTTTTTTACTAGTAAACGTTTACTATAAGAATCAAAGCGAGGATAAGTTTTTTCTCCATTTTCTGTAATAATTTTATCGTTAATTCGACCTAATTGTGGTTTATCAAAAAATTGTTTGCCAGTAAATATTACACTATCAGCAAAATAAGCTCCGGTTTTACAATCAATCGCATAATTTTTTATTAAAGCAAATACATCAATTTCTAATCCACTTTTTTCCCAACTAACTTTTCCACCCTTGCCTATAAATTTTCCACTATTCGGATAAAAAGTTCCAGAAGTTTTCTCTATGGCTAAACTATCGCCATTAGGATTAGCGCCTACTAATGTGATTGAATTGAAAACTACGCGCGCAATCGTATCAAACTCAAATTTAAAATTTGTTTCCAAACTATAAAAAGAAAATGAGGGCGTTTTATAAAATTCATTCTTCTTAAAAACATTCTCACTCATGTCCAAAAAAGACTGAATGCCCCGCAAAGACTTTCCATTTATAATTTTATCTAAACAAGTTTGCCAATCTTTAAATATTTCGTTACTATGATTTGATTGAATAGAATTTATTAAAGTATTAATGTATCCATAAAAATATGG
>Ga0192647_101903_pt1 | contig 13278 bp, 9 predicted proteins | sample LauGreFa1BDMLBSN_2_FD_133046 | JGI IMG/M metagenome (GOLD analysis project Ga0192647, IMG submission 133046) | Freshwater lake microbial communities from Lake Michigan, USA - Fa13.BD.MLB.SN - reassembly | ecosystem: Environmental > Aquatic > Freshwater > Lake | place: Lake Michigan, USA...
GGGGCGTACAGGGAACCGAAGATCTGGGCGGTGGAATGCGCGGCCTTTTTCATCTCGAAGGCGGTTATAACGCCGGCACCGGCGCTATCGCGAATGGCGGCACTACTGGCATCTTCAGTCGCTTGGCCAATGTAGGCGTAGCTGGATCATTCGGCACATTTAGGGCGGGTCTTAATTTATCTCCCTTTATAAATGCCTACACCTCAGTCTTGGGATTAGCAGGCAATAATTTTTATGTACCAGCTTTGCAAATGCACAGAGCGGGTACGGTACTAAATAGCGTGGGCGCCAGCGTGCCTGCCTACACCGGCGGTACCGATGCAGATCCAGGCTTCGCTACGACAGGTGGTTTTTTTATTCCCAATTCAATTACCTACAGCCTGCCATCCGACTCAATGGGTGGATTTAACGGGAACCTGTTGTATTCCTTTGGCGGTATTGCCGGCTCCACTTCTAGAAATCGGCTTTTATCGGGCAATCTAGGCTATGCGTTTGGCGACGTTAATGTTGTCGGCGCTATGTCGGATCGAGATGCGCAATATAGGCAATGGCTAATCGGAGCGAGTGTCCCGGTGGGCGCAATAAAACTCGCTGCCAATTATGTGCATTTCAGCCCCGAAAATGGCGACTCAACCAACACATACGTACTGGGTGCTGAAACACAAATGATGCCTGCAATGCGTATAGGACTTAACTATGCTCACAACAGCGGCCCGGGAAATCCCGCCATAATTAATCTTTCGACTGTGTATACGCTATCGAAGACAACTCATCTTTACGCAGCATTTAATCGCGCAACCGAAGGAGTGCCCTCATCCTACTCTGCGATTGTTGATTCTGGAACGAACGCCGCCTTAACTCAACCTGGTACATCGAATGCCGTTATGGTGGGAGTTCAAAAGGGTTTTTAATAAAATCTATTTGTTTAAATTAAAAAGCCTGCCAGCTGGCAGGCTTTTTTAATGCTTTCGTGAAGAGCGAAATACAGTGGCATCATCATAAAAATCATCAGACTGATCATCCCACCAACCAGGCACACCCAATATAGGCAAATGATTGAAATCTGAGCTAAGAAATCCTCCTGCTAAATCTTCAGCCACCCTCTGATCTAACCAAGACCTGCGCTCCTCAGTTGATAACTCAAACCAATCGCTCTCAACAGTCACATTCCATACGTGAGCTGTAATTGCTTTGTAAGGAGTGATCAACTTTTCAATTAATGCGTGTCCAAATAAAATCACTTCACAGCGATTAGAAAATTGAGGTGGATCGATCATCAATATTTCTTTCCATCGGCGCGCTTTAAGGGCATCTAAAAAAGAAAGATCGGAGCTAATAACGAAGGCGCAATTCTCATCAAACAAAGTAGCAGCATCGCGCTGCTTCCCTCGCTCTTCGGCTGCAGGAGATGTACGCAGCTTTCTTTCAATTTCAGCATATTGCATGCGATTTAAGGTCTGCTTTATTTTTGGAAACTGCAGCCATATCAACGCATTGAAAAAATCATGCACGTTGTCGCGAGTTGGAATTTCACCCGTGCTGTAGATGTGTGCCTCATACCCCGACAGATCAGTGATATTTTTTTGAGGAACAAAAGAAATTAGCTTAGCGTTCGCGTTAGTCAAGCCTCGCTGGCTGGCCATTTGATTAGCAACACTCATCCAATCGGATGAACTTGAAATCATGCCACCCAGTTCACGAAGATGAGTAAGCCAGGGTCGCTGCCAATCAATGACTGCGAAATTCATACTCAATACAATTCAACCTTAGCCAACGAATTTCCACTGGAGTAGTTGACCCGCATCTAGAGGAACCACCGTAGTCTCAGCCATAGGCAATTCTTCAGGAATGTGCCACGGACTACGCTCTATGGTTATTTGATCTTGATTACGTGGCAGACCATAAAAATCTGGCCCATGAAAACTCGCAAATGCTTCGAGTTTATTTAGCGCTCCCATTTCTTCGAATGCCTGAGCATAGAGCTCCATCGCATGCAGCGCGGTATAACAACCTGCACATCCACACGCATGTTCTTTGAGCCCCTTGGCATGAGGAGCTGAATCGGTCCCTAGAAAAAAACGCGGATTACCCGAACCCGCAGCTTTAAGCAGCGCCTGCCGATGAATTTCGCGCTTTAAGACGGGTAAGCAGTAGTAATGAGGGCGAATGCCCCCTTTGAAAATCGCATTCCGGTTATATAGCAAGTGATGTGCTGTTATTGTTGCCGCTATCGGCCCGTCAGCCTCGCGCACATAGTCTGCAGCCTGATACGTTGTAATGTGCTCAAAAACTACTTTTAACGCTGGAAGCTGCTTACGCAAGGGAATCAGTATTTTTTCAATAAATACGGCTTCACGATCGAATAAATCAATATCGCCGTCAGTGACTTCACCATGTATCAACAGAGGTAAACCTTCTGCCTGCATCATCTCTAGCGTAGTCATGCAATGCTTGAGATTCGTAACGCCCGCATCAGAATTGGTCGTCGCACCCGCAGGATAGAGCTTAACGCCATGAACAAAGCTGCAATCTACTGCTCGTTTGATTTCTTCGGGCGCAGTATTGTCTGTTAAGTACAGAGTCATCAATGGCTCGAACTTCAAATCGCTTGGTAGAACAGCCTTGATCCGTTCGTAATACGCTTTAGCTAGCGCAACCGTTGTCACTGGAGGCTTTAAATTAGGCATCACAATGGCACGGGCAAACTGGCGCGCAGTGTGTGGCAGTACATCTCGAAGAACTGCACCATCACGCAGATGCAAATGCCAATCATCGGGGCGCGTTAGCGTGATACTGGAGGGAGGGAGTGAATCTGGCATAGAGCAAAAGTTATGTATTTAGTGAATGATTTTACAGTACCAAGATAACGCGATAATCATTCACATTAGTTCGTGTGGGTCCAGTTACAAGCAAATCATCTAAGGCTTGAAAATAGCTGTACCCATCATTATTTGCCAAAAAAGTTTTTGCGCTCAAGCCAAGTTTTGTCGCTCTGGACGCCGAATCAGGAAATAACAGCGCACCTGCATTGTCTTCGGTACCATCGATACCATCTGTATCGGCAGCAAGCGCATAGATATTCGGCAAACCTTCCAATTCAACGGCAAGCGATGTAAGAAATTCTGCGCAGCGACCTCCACGTCCGTTGCCACGGACAGTGACTGTGCACTCCCCTCCAGAAATTAATGCAACCGGCGGCTTGAAGGGTTGATTATGTGTCCGAATTTCACGCGCTAAAGCAGCATACACTTTAGCTACTTCAGAGGCCTCTCCTGTTACCGTATCACCCAATACAACGGGAGTGATGGCTGCAGCATTAAAAAAGTCGGCAGCCACTTGCAGACAGTGGTGAGCGGTTGCAATCACTTTATTTTCTGCATGTGCAACCGAAGCATCTCCAGGCTTGGGAGTTTCTTCTATCAGGCCTGCATTACCTGCCTGTAGGTGAGCTAGAACAGACTGAGGCGCATCGACTTTAAATCGTGCCAACACATCGAGTGCATCTTGGTACGTACTCGGGTCCGGGCAAGTTGGGCCAGAAGCTATCGCGCTCGGATCATCTCCCGTTACATCGCTAATAATCAGCGTTAGTATGGGCGCTTTACATGCGGCTGCAAGACGACCACCCTGAATACGCGATAAATGCTTGCGCACGATATTCATCTCTGTAATGGGCGCGCCTGAATGCAAAAGACTGCTAGTCACTTTTTTGAGATCTGCCATGCTGACACTCTCAACGGGCAATGACAAAAGACTAGATCCGCCACCTGATACCAAGGCAATGAGCAAATCATCCGGACCAAGCTCGCCCACCCTTTTAAGAATTTCTGCTGCAGCTAATTCACCTGCACTATCGGGCACAGGATGTCCGGCTTCAATTACCTTGATATGCGATGTTTCTAACCCATGCGCATAGCGAGTCACTACCAAACCTTCAATGGGTGCAGTAGTGGGCCATGCCAGTTCAACGGCGCGAGCCATACTGGCGGCGGCTTTACCTGCACCCACCACCAAGGTGCGTCCCTTGGGAGGTGGTGGTAAGTGAGTCGCAAGAATTTTCAGCGGATCAGCTGCGGCAACTGCTGCATGAAAGCTATCAATTAGTAAAGTACGCGGATTCATGACGATAGTGGTGAATAGAAAGAACCATTATTGTAAAAGAATTGGTCTGATGTAGTTCAGTCATGGATAACCGCAAGAAAATGAATTTTTCAAGCGCGATCAAACTTGCCAAATGAAAGATTATTTTTTGAGAAAGAGTCTTCATCCGATTCGGGTTTTGCCAATTGACGTTCCCACATTTGGGCATAAACGGTACCGGCAGCCAGTAATTGAGCGTGAGTTCCACGCTCTATTATCCGACCTTGATCCATCACCAAAATCTGGTCGGCATCAGCTACGGTAGACAAACGATGAGCAATCACCAAGGTAGTACGATTCCGCGCAATTTCTTTTAGCTGCAGCTGTATGGCTTGCTCAGCTTGAGAATCTAGCGCTGATGTCGCTTCGTCGAATACTAAAATCGCAGGATTTTTAAGCAAGGTTCGCGCAATGGCTACGCGCTGTTTTTCACCGCCCGATAATTTAAGACCGCGCTCACCCACGGTTGTGTCATAGCCATCTGGCAGACTAACTATAAAATCATGAATGTAAGCTGCTTTTGCAGCGGCGATAATTTCTTCTTGATTTGCACCAGGTCGGCCGTACGCAATGTTGTAAGCAATGCTGTCATTAAAGAGCACCGTATCTTGCGGAACTATGCCGATAGCATTTCGTAATGAGACCTGCGTTACCTGACGAATGTCTTGGCCATCAATAAAAATAGCACCGCTATTCACATCGTAAAATCTAAACAGTAAGCGCGCTAGCGTCGATTTGCCAGAACCGCTATGACCCACTACAGCTGTGGTAGTCCCAGCTGACACCGTAAAGTCAACATCAAATAAAATTTTGCGATTAGCTTCATAACTAAAATCGACATGACTAAACGTTAATTCTGCTGAAGATAAGGCTAGCGCCTGAGCGTTCGATATATCAGCCACATCGCGATGCTGATCTAATAAAGCAAACATTTTTTCCATGTCAGCTAAACTTTGTTTGATCTCGCGATACAGCACGCCAAGAAAATTGAGTGGTATGTATAGCTGTATCATGAAGGCATTGACTAACACCAAATCACCCAAGGTCATGCTACCTTCAGTGACGCCCAGTGTCGCTCGCCAAAGTATGAGTGTGACAGCAATGGCAATAATTAATGATTGCCCTGTGTTCAGTAGCGTGAGTGATGTTTGCGACCGTACAGCAGCACGCTCATAGTTTTGCAGACCTTGGTCATATCGTCTGGCTTCGTATTCTTCATTACCAAAATACTTTACGGTTTCATAGTTAAGCAATGAATCAATGGCCTTTGTACTTGCTTTAGAGTCTAAGTCATTCATCGTTCGGCGAAAATGAGTTCGCCATTCTGTAATGAGTATCGTAAAAATAATATATGTTGCCAAGGCCACGACCGTGATACCTGAAAACCAGATGTCATACTGAAAGCTCAAATACCCCAGCACCAAGGTAATTTCAACGATGGTCGGCAAGATGCTAAATAGCGTGTATGAAACTAGGGACGAGATACCACGCGTTCCACGTTCTATATCTCGAGTGACTCCTCCTGTCTGCCTATTTAAATGGAATCGCAATGACAGCGCGTGTAAATGCCGAAAGACTTTCAGCGCAATGGTTCGTACTGCACGCTGCGTTACTCGTGCAAAGAAAAATTCGCGCAATTCAGTAAACACTGTTGCGGACAGCCGTAACAGTCCATAAGCAAGCAACAATCCGACAGGCACAACCAATGCATAGGCTGGATTACCCGGCATAGGTGCCAGATTATCGATGAGCTGCTTGAGTATTAGCGGCACTCCGACGTTGGCCATTTTGGCGGCCACCAAACTAAGAAGCGCTAACAAAACACGCCATTTCCATTCCAGCAGATAAGGAAGGAGTGTTTTTAGTGTTGTCCAATCGTCGCGCGTCGCCTGATTAGCAGGAACAGCTATGGAGTGGCTTGAGTGATGACGCATGGCAGGGTGTACCAGAAAGGATGAACTACGGAATTTTTATGCTTTGCTGCAGCTCTGGTATTTTATCGTTTAAATCACCAGCTTATCGAAGCGTTGAAAGGGGACTCAATGAACAATGCCGAAATAACTCGTCTGCCTGAGGGTATGCCTACACTACGTGTCATGCCTATGCCATCCGATGCGAACATTCACGGCGATGTATTTGGCGGATGGATCATGGCTCAGGTCGACCTAGCCGCTGCTGTACCCGCTGTTCGACGCGCGAATGGTCGCGTGGGAACAGTGGCAGTGAATTCATTCGTTTTCAAGCAACCTGTATTTGTAGGAGATTTGCTATCTTTTTATGCAAAGATCATCAAGACAGGCACCACATCAATTACTGTCAACGTTGAAGTTTATGCAGAACGGCATCGATTGGAATCGGACGTTGTGAAAGTTACTGAAGCAACGCTAACCTATGTGGCGACTGATGAGAATCGTCGGCCAAGATCATTGCCAGCGCTAACTTGAAATGCCTAGGCCATAATAATTACGAACTTATCAAGCGCGCATCTTATGTCAGCGAACCGCCCATTCATCATTACTGAGTTATGGGCTTATAGCTTAGGCTTTTGAGTCGCGCAATTCTCGCCTGAGAATTTTGCCCACATTGGTCTTCGGTAGTTGATCGCGGAATTCAATGATCTTAGGACGCTTGTAGGCGGTTAATTCATCATGGCAGTAAGCCATCAGCGCCTCCTTCGATAATTCAGGATCACGCCTGACAACAAATAGTTTTACGGCTTCTCCAGTGTTCGCATCAGGCACACCGACGACGGCGCATTCCAATACCCCAGGGTGCATTGCTACCACGCCCTCGACTTCATTAGGATACACATTGAATCCTGACACTAAGACCATGTCTTTTTTTCTATCGACTATGGTTACATACCCTTTTTCATCCATGAAGCCGATATCACCCGATTTAAAAAATCCATCGGCTGTCATAACTTGCTTGGTTTCTTCTGGACGCTGCCAATAACCTACCATCACTTGTGGACCACGAATAGCAATTTCACCGGGCTGACCCAAAGGCACTGGCCGTGCATCATCATCAAGAATAGCAATTTCAGTTGATGGGATGGGTAGTCCTATGGTCCCAGTGAACTCAACAGCATCCGCTGCATTCGCCGTCGCCACGGGTGCAGTCTCCGATAAGCCGTACCCTTCCACAATGCTCTTACCCGTTACTGCGCACCAGCGATCATTTACCGCTTTTTGAACAGCCATGCCTCCACCATTGCAAAGCTTGAGCATAGAAAAATCGATCTTGGCAAAATCAGGATTGTTCAGCAAACCGTTATAAAGTGTGTTCACTGCGGGGAACATGTTGAAGCGATATTTGGAAAGTGTTTTGACCAGGCCTGGAATATCACGCGGATTAGGAATCAAAATATTCAAGCCACCAATTCGAGTGCCCATTAGGCAGCAGATAGTCAGCGCGAAAATATGATACAGCGGCAAAGCACACACAAAAGTTAATGACTCAAGCTTAGGTTCTTTATCGAGAGCCGGCTGTAACCAAGCTTCGTTTTGCATGAGGTTTGCAATCACATTGCGATGACTAAGCATCGCACCTTTAGATAATCCTGTTGTGCCACCGGTATATTGAAGAAATGCGATATTGTCGTGACCCAATTCGACGGGTCGTAAAGTCATGTTGCTAGCTTCTCCCAATACGCTATTAAAACGAATAGCGTTAGGCAGCGAATAAGCCGGCACCATTTTTTTAATATTACGCACCACGAAATTTACTAGGCTTCCTTTCAAACCACCGAGCAGGTCACCCATGCTGGCTATAACCGCAATTTTTATCGATGTATTAGCGATGACTTTTTCTAACGTGTGCGCAAAATTTTCAAGAATCACGATGGCTTCAGCACCTGAATCTTTAAGTTGATGCTCAAGCTCGCGCGGCGTATACAAAGGGTTTACATTCACCACGGTGTAGCCAGCTCGCAGTACGGCAGCAATCGCTATTGGGTATTGCAGAACATTGGGCATCATTAGTGCCACTCGCGCACCGGGAGCAAGTCCTTGGGCTTGAAGCCAGGCACCCAGTTTTTTCGACATAACATCTAACTCAGCATAGGTTAGAAATCTGTCCATACACACATAGGCATTTCGCTGCGCGAATTTACTGAACGCTTCATCCATTAAATGAACTAGGGACCGATAGCGTGTGTAGTCAATCTCAGCTGGAACACCAGCGGGATAGGATTTAATCCAAAATTTGTCCATTGAGACCCCTAGGATGTGAGGCTTTATATCCGGCGGGTTCATGCAACCCGTCACTGAATAGGCAAGCTATTTTTATATGCCTCGATGCTAGCTCAAATGGAATAAATTGTGTTCTTATTGCGATGCAGCAGTATTATTTGACTCGCTTTTTACTGCTGACTGATGCACTACAGGTTTGTGGCGCTCCAACATCTGACGGCGTGTGTATGCATCGCTTTCTGCCAACACTTTCACCGCCTTATAGAAAGCAGGTAAGGTTTTTTGCTCCGCCATTAGGGCTTTAAACTCGGGAACCAAATCGTTGTAGGTCGCAATCAACGCGAAATGAGCATTAGAAACCGGCTCATTAAACCATCGGTCATAACCTGAATAACCGCCCCAAGTTTGCTTGAGTACTGAATAATCAGTCTGTATTGACAGCATGAGCTCTGACTTACGCTGACGCTTTTCATCATCGCTAATGGGTTGCTGATAGGCAGTCTCAAGCTGCAATCTATATTTATTTAAGAGCGCCATAAATTCATTGCGTCTATCTTTATATATTCGATATCCATCACGCATGGTATCGTCACCACGAGCATCTAACCACCGCGAAAGACCTACTTCTTCTACAGCAGTTGCAAAAGACTCGTTGAAAGGCGAATCGCCTGCCGCATACGCTACTTGATGTGCTAACTCATGAAAAATAAGTCGTGCTACTTCTGGCTCTGGATAATGAATGAAGGTGGAAAGAACGGGATCATTAAACCAACCCAAAGTGGAATAGGCAGGAACGCCTGTTACCCGCACATCCAAGCCTTTTTTTCGCAAGTCTTCCGCGAAATTTAGCGCCGCATCTTTGTCGTAATAACCCCGATAGTCAACACAACCGGCAACCGGAAAACACCACTGCTCTGGCACAAGTGAAAATTCAGGCGTGGCGACCACATTCCAAACGACAAATGGGCGCTTTAGATCCGCGTAATTTTTATAACTTGAGTTATCCGGCAGGCCAAGCTCACTGACGGCAAAATCACGTATCTCCTGCACCCGCTTTAGTTTTGTTTTGAGACTCTCATTCACCAGAGAATCTGACAACCACTCGTTAATAGGCTTTGCTTTATACAAAAGTGAGAGCTGACCCTGGGCGGCTTGTGCATAGTAGCCCAGCGACGTGCAACCGCTGAGCAGGGCCAGCGAGCTTACGATCAAAGCTCGCACAAAATATTTCAAGGCATAGATAATCACGTTAGGCGAATTTGGTCGGCGAGTTTGTGATCAAACTTTTTCTACCTCTACTAATACGTCATAAAAAGTAGGGGCTCTGCCCATGTCTGTTAAACGCTGACTGGTAAGCTCGTTAGCATTTTTCCCATCGGATGCGAGTTTTTTCCACCAAATAGATAAAGCGACGACTAAGCCTGGTCTAGCGTGATCGGTTACACGAACTTTAGCTTGCATGGAACCACGTTCATTAAAAATCCTAACTAAATCACCATTCACGATGCTTCGTGAGTGCGCATCATTGGGATTCATTTCAAGATGGGGTTCACCTTCGGTGTTACGCAAACTTTTCACATTAACGAAGGTGGTATTGAGAAAATTTCGCTGCGGCGGAGATATCATTGCCAGTGGAAATTTTTTAGCCAGCTCTGGAGAACTGGCCACGGACTCGTAAGGGGGTATGTACGTTGGTAGGGGATCTAAGCCATCCGCTTTCATACGCTCACTATAAAACTCGCACTTCCCAGAAGGCGTTCTAAAGCCGCCATGAGCAAACGGAGCATCCGCCACATTAAGGCGCATCCAGCCATCATTTTTTAATCTATTCCAATCGAAATCTTTTGCGTGAACATGGTTGGCATCAAACGCCTGTGCTGCAATGTCATCATCAGTATCGCTAAAACAAGGATCGTCAAATTCCATTTTTTTAGCTAACAATCGGAAGATTTCACTATTGGGCTTTGCTTTTCCCAACGGTGCTATCGCAGGATTATTCGCCATTATGTAGAGGTGCCCATAGGTGGCATGGATATCGGTATGCTCAAGCTGTGTAGTCGCGGGCAATACGATGTCGGCGTAATCGACGGTGTCTGTCTTAAAGTGCTCAAGCACCACGGTAAACAAATCCTCACGCGCAAACCCTTCTGCTACTTTTGCAGATTCTGGCGCTACCGCAACCGGATTCGAGTTGTAAACGATAACAGCTTCAATAGCTGGGCCGAATGTATCCGATGATTTTTTTAGTAAGTCATCACCGATTGTACTCATGTTGATCGTACGCGAGGGCTTCGTAAGATCTTCAACTAGCAGATCAGGGCGCATCAGTTGATGCTCATTTTTGGGATATGTATCGCCAGAAGAAAGTAGTATTCCGCCCGCTGGGTTTCGCCATGCTCCTACTAAGGCAGGCAAACAAGCGATATTACGAACAGCCATTCCTCCGCCATGCGCGCGCTGCACACCATAATTAACTCGTATTGCTACTGAAGCGCCTTGTTTTGCGCTTTCACCGTAGAGCTTAGCTAGCATCTCTATTTGCTCTACTTCTATGCCACATATTTTGGCGACTTTTTCAGGCGGCCAATTGTTTACTCTTTCCTTTAGGAGCTCATAACCGAACGTGTATTTTTCAATATAGTCATGATCTAACAAATCATCTCTTATGAGAATGTACATCATGCCTAAGGCAAGTGCGGCATCAGTGCCTGGCAATACTGGAATGTGGTGATGACATTTTTCAGCGGTAAGAGAACGATAAGGGTCAATCGCTACGAGAATTGCTCCTTTACGCTTCGCTTCTTGAACGCGAGTCCAGAAATGCAAATTTGAACCCACTGAATTGCCGCCCCAAATAATTATTACTTTCGAGTTTTCGTACTGCTCAGTATCCATACCCATTTTTGCGCCTAGGGTGTATTTGATTCCTACACCACCTGCCGAAGAACAAATCGTTCGATCTAATTTAGATGCCCCTAGTTTGTTGAAAAATCTCATTGCCATGGACTCGCCTTGCACAACACCCATGGTTCCTGCATAGCTGTAGGGCAGTATGGCTCTTGAATCTTTCGCCGCAATTTTTTTCAATCGGGTTGTTATGGTAGTTAACGCTTCCTCCCAACTGATCGTCTCAAATCGGCCCTCGCCTTTTTTTCCGACACGTTTTAGCGGATGTAACAACCTATCTTCATGATAGGTTCGCTCAAGGTAACGCGACACCTTTGTACATAAAGTCCCACCTGTATTGGGATGATGGGGATCACCACGAATCTCGGTTGCAACGCCATCGGTGACTGTAACTAACATGGCACATGTATCGGGACAGTCATGCGGGCATGCGGCTCTTACTACACGAGTGTTCATACGTTCATCCACTTCTGAGGTTTTGTTTGATTGGCAATTTTGTGGCTCACAGGCTTCTACGGGTAATATTACACACACGCTTAAGTATCTGCCTGCAGTTTACTGGCGATATCTTTTTTTCGATCTCGCTATTAGGAGACATACAAAATGAAACTGATCGATCCGATTCTGCAGTTCCAGAATGAGTTAAAACTTATTCGCCGCTCAATTCATGCAAATCCTGAGTTGTCGTATGAAGAATTTAAAACGGCTGATTTGGTAGCTGAAAAGCTTACTGAGTGGGGCATTCCGATTATCCGCGGACTTGGCGGTACAGGTGTCGTAGGCATTATCTCGAATGGCATCAGCAAACGGTCTGTTGGACTTAGGGCGGATATGGATGCACTGCCCTTGCAAGAATTAAATGACTTTGCTCATAAGTCTGTTAATGCCGGAAAAATGCATGCTTGTGGGCATGATGGGCACACTACGATGTTACTTGGCGCTGCGTATTACCTTGCAAAACATAAAAACTTTGAAGGTACGGTTTATGTGATTTTTCAGCCTGCAGAAGAAGGTGCGGCTGGCGCTAAGCGAATGATGGATGATGGTCTTTTTGAACAGTGCCCTATGGAAGCCGTATTTGGCATGCATAACTGGCCAGGATCTCCGGCTGGGACTATGGGCGTTATTCCTGGGCCGATGATGGCATCGTCAAATGAGTTTGAACTTACGATTAATGGCAAAGGATCTCACGCGGCGCAACCACACCTCAGTATCGATCCAGTGATGGTTGCAGTTCAAATTGCCCAGAGCTGGCAGACGATCGTTTCGCGGAATAAGAACCCGCTTGATGCAGGCGTGCTTTCCATTACGCAAATTCACTCTGGTAGTGCAACAAATATCGTTCCTGATTCAGCCTCAATGATTGGGACTGTTCGAACTTTTACCTTAGAGACTCTTGCTCTTATCGAAACGCGCATGGGAGAAATCGCTCAACATACTGCGGCAGCTTTTGGTGCTAGCGTTGAATTTTCGTTTAAACGAAATTATCCGCCTCTGATAAATCATGAACAAGAAACTAACTTTGCTCTGGAAATTATGGAAGATATCGTAGGAGCTAGTGGGATACTGAAGAAATTAGAACCGACTATGGGATCCGAGGATTTTGCATTCATGCTTCAGGAAAAACCTGGATGTTATGTATTCATCGGCAATGGCGATGGCAACCACAGAACAGCGGGACACGGATTAGGGCCATGCAACTTGCACAATCCTAGCTATGATTTTAATGACGAACTTCTTCCTATCGGTGCCAGTTACTGGTCGCGTCTGGCGGAGCAATTTCTTGCGAGACCTTCGTTGAGATAATGCGATTTTTGGAGTAACCGTGTCAATCGTTGCCAGTTACTGGCCGCGATTGGCTCAGCAATTACTGGCAAGACTATCATTCAGAAAGGCCAAAAAGAAAAACCCCCACTTGATACCAAGCGGGGGCTTTCAAAAAATATTAGCCTGACGATGACCTACTTTCACACTGGTTGCAGCACTATCATCGGCGCTAAGTCGTTTCACGGTCCTGTTCGGGATGGGAAGGGGTGGT
>Ga0192647_101909_pt1 | contig 13258 bp, 10 predicted proteins | sample LauGreFa1BDMLBSN_2_FD_133046 | JGI IMG/M metagenome (GOLD analysis project Ga0192647, IMG submission 133046) | Freshwater lake microbial communities from Lake Michigan, USA - Fa13.BD.MLB.SN - reassembly | ecosystem: Environmental > Aquatic > Freshwater > Lake | place: Lake Michigan, USA...
GGAATAGACCTTCCTTCGGAATCTGCGGGGCGACTAGCAGATCGAAAATGGCGCACTAGCTGGTATGAGCGAAATAAAGATTTTTTCTGCAATTATGAAAGGCGCGCTAAGAAATCTCAATTAACGCCATATCTGATTGCAATCGCAAAAGAGAATTGCGTTGATGGTGGGAAGATTCGTGCCGGCGATGCGGTTAACTTCGCAATCGGCCAAGGCGATACCACTATGACACCGCTACAGATGGCACAGATCTATGCAGCGCTAGCAAACGGTGGAACGTTATGGAAGCCAATGGTTGGTCGAGCAGTGGTTACTCCCTCTGGCGAATTAGTCGAAGAGTTCGCGCCACAGAAAGTAGGAAAGCTTCCGCTTTCCAAGAAGACCCTCAAATTTTTACAGAAATCACTTCGGTCGGTAATAACTTCAGGAACAGCGAAATGGCGATTCGACGGCATGCCAATAGCGGTGAGTGGAAAAACTGGCACTGGTGAGGTTTACGGAAAAAATCTCGATGGTTCGGAAAAAGACACCACTTCGTGGTTTGCTAGTTACGCGCCATCAGATGCACCACGATATGCAGTGGTGATGATGGTGAGCCAAGGTGGAACTGGTTCAGGCACCTCTGGCCCGTCTGTGCGTCGGATTTACGAAGCGATTTTTGGTGTGCAGGGTTCCCAAATAGTAAAAGAACAGGCGATATTTCCCTCCGCGCCGCCAGCGCAAATTCCAAGACGACCAGTTGTGAGTACCTCATGACAAGTATGCGAAATACAACGCGGCGATCTCGCTTTGATCGCGTCGCAGTCATCGATCGATTTGATATTCCATTAATCGTCGCCGTTGCTGCGCTTCTTGGAATTGGCATTCTGCTGGTTTACGCGGCAACTCGAGAGTGGTTTGCCTCATTTGGTGGAGATCCTGAGTACTACCTCAAGCGACATGCGCTCAATATTGTGATTGGTTTGCTCTTGGCATTTGGCACCACACTTATTGATTATCGATTACTTCGCGCCTACACCCCATTTCTTTGGGGCGCTGCAGTTCTTGGGTTGATTGCGGTGCTAATTCCGGGAGTGGGATCAACCGTTAATGGCGCTCGCGCCTGGATTGCGCTCCCAGGTGGTTTGCAAATTCAGCCTGCCGAACTTGCAAAGATTGCAATTATCGTGGGCATGGCCATGATCTTGGCCGAGAAGCATGATGCTCACGAAGAGCCACAAGCAATCGATGTCCTCCAAGCGCTCGCAGTTGCTGCAATTCCTGTTCTATTAATCGTGCTACAGCCAGACTTGGGAACTACAGTCATTATTGGTGCATCTGTTGTGACAATGATTGCTGTCTCTGGAGCGCAACTGCGGTGGAGCGTAGGGCTATTAGCTCTGGCAGGAGTTGGCGCTTTTGTCGCAATCAAGCTTGGAATAATTGCGCAGTACCAATTAAACCGACTCCAATCTTTTGTTGATCCGTCAGCCGATCCGCAGAGCACTGGTTATCAACTTCGTCAGGCGCGAATTACTATCGGCTCTGGCGGTCTTTTCGGTAAAGGGCTCTTTAATGGTCCGCAGACAAATGGACGATTTGTTCCTGAACAACAAACAGATTTTATTTTCACAGTTGCTGGTGAGGAATTGGGATTTGTCGGGTGCGCAATAATTGTTTTGCTCTATGTTGTTATTTTATGGCGCGCGTTCGTGATTGCACGTCGAGCAAATGATCTCTTCGGACGATTGGTCTGCCTGGGCGTAACTGCATGGTTTGGTTTTCAGATTTTCGAGAATATTGGAATGACCTTGGGGCTCGCTCCTATGACTGGCGTTCCACTGCCATTTCTCTCATATGGCGGTTCGAGCATGTTCGCCACCCTGATAGGAGTAGGACTTTTACTCAATATTCGCGCTAGGAGCTAGTTCTCTGCCATAATCGGGGGAGCGCAGCCTCGAGAGCTCGACCAGTTCGATCTCGGTGGCGCGAACGAAGATTTAGGAAGAGAACAGAAAACCAGGATTAGTTCCATTTCGGTGGAACACGAGATTAGTACCGAGTTTAAGAGTTGCCTGCGGACATCTTCGCGCATGCAACGTAAATAACAGGTACGTGAGAGATGACAGCATGGCCGCACCAGCACGCAAACGAGTATTAAAGAAAGTCTCCGCCAAAAAAGGCAGTGAGAGTGAAGCTTCGACAAAAGCTGAGAAGAGCCCTAAGAGCGAAAAGATTGAAAAGGTCGCAAAGGCCGCAAAGACAAGTAAGAAGAAAGATGCAGTAGCGCCAGTCGTCGAGAGCGCTCCGACTCCTGCAAAAGCAAAGAAAGGCGTCGTTCCTGTTCCCATCTTTCAGGCGCCCGCTCGAACAAAAGATTTAGCGAAGAAATCTCCATCAGTGAAGGCAGATAAGAAATCAGCAGCTGTAGAGAGTTCAGAGCAAGCAACGCCATCAGAGGACGAGAGTAAGAGTGAGACAGGTGAAGGTCGCTCAAGACATCGCAATCGTCGCCGGGGTGGCAGAGGTCGCGGTCGCAACCGTCAAGGTGATGGCAGTTCAAATGAGTCAGGAGATAGCGGCTCAAATGGCGCTGACGAGAGTTCAGATTCATCCGATGAAAGCTCCGCAACTCATCGCCGCCGACGACGTCGAATAGCGGGAGGCGGCAGTGAGGCAGAGGCGCAAACCGTTGTCGAAGATGGAATCGTCACAACGATCAAAGTGCGTGAACCGAGGTCCCGACAAGAAGAATCTGGCTCCACTCGCTTAGATAAACGTGGTCGTCGCAGAGACAGAGACAGAGACAGAGATAGAGATAGAGATCGAGACAGAGACAGAGACAGAGACCGAGATCGTGATACGCCACGCTCCTTCCACAATAATCGCCGCCCTGCAGTAATTACCGAATCAGAATTTCTCGCTCGAAGAGAGAATGTTGATCGGATGATGTTGGTCCGACAAACAGGCGATCGGACACAGATTGCTGTGCTTGAAGACAAGATTCTTGTTGAGCACTATGTAAATCGCGCTTCGAGCTCGTCCTATGTTGGCAACGTCTATCTCGGACGCGTGCAGAACGTTCTGCCGAGCATGGAAGCTGCGTTCGTTGATATTGGCAAGGGTCGTAATGCTGTTTTGTACGCTGGTGAAGTTAATTGGGATGCAGCGGGGCTAGCTGATGGAATGCCACGGAAAATCGAGTTTGCGCTTAAGACTGGCCAACCAGTTCTTGTACAGGTGACCAAAGATCCAATCGGACAGAAGGGTGCGCGCTTAACAAGCCAAATCTCCCTTCCTGGTCGCTATCTTGTTTATGTTCCAGGTGGCGGTATGAGCGGAATTAGCAGACGCCTTCCCGATGTTGAGCGCAGTCGCCTCAAATCAACTTTGAAAGGTTTGGTTCCTGATGAGGCCGGTGTCATTGTCCGGACCGCCGCAGAAGGTGCGAGCGAAGAGGAATTAACGCGCGATGTTGCTCGTTTGAAAGCGCAATGGGAAGTTATTGAACAGAAAGCGAAAGATCCGAGCGCATCGGCGCCATCACTTCTTTACGCCGAGCCTGACCTCAACATTCGAGTGGTGCGCGATATCTTTAATGAGGATTTCCGTTCGATGCACGTTCAAGGCGAGGACGCTTGGGAAGAAATCAACAGCTATCTAAGCTTTGTTGCTCCTGATCTTGTGCAGAAGATTTCAAAGTGGCATAAGCCAAAAGATATTTTTGCTGAACATCGAGTCGAAGAGCAATTGGCAAAGGCTCTTGATCGAAAGGTTTATCTACCATCGGGCGGTTCGCTAGTTCTAGATCGGACCGAAGCAATGGTGGTAATCGACGTGAATACGGGCAAGTTCATCGGCAAAGGTGGAAATCTCGAGGAGACTGTTACGAAAAATAACCTCGAAGCCGCTGAAGAGATTGCTCGCCAACTTCGTCTTCGTGACTTAGGCGGCATCATCGTTGTTGACTTCATCGACATGGTTCTCGAATCAAATCGCGATCTAGTTCTTCGACGATTGACTGAATGTCTAGGACGAGATCGCACTAAACATCAAGTTGCGGAAGTAACTTCATTGGGCTTAGTTCAAATGACGCGCAAGCGTGTTGGTCAAGGATTAATCGAAGCATTTTCGACTACCTGCGAAAGTTGCCATGGCCGAGGAATCCATATTCATATGGACCCTGTGCCAATGGCGCCAAACTCATACGTAAATGCTGAACAAGATGAACAAGATGACCACGATAAACGTGGTGAACATGAGGAGGAGAGCGAACGCGAGCTCGCAGTTAGCGAGGAACTGCCATCCGACGATGTGCAGACTCCAGCAGGGCTGGCTGTTGCCAGCGCTGTCTCCGACGAGCCACCTGCCACCCCGGGCACCCCTTCAAGCGGTCGACGGGGACGTCGCCGGGTCAGTAGCGGTGGCGTGATTACGCCGGCTGGCTGATGGCCGCCTAACCTCCAGTTTGACCGGCAGGGGAGCCAATCTCTACCCTTAGCAGGCTCAGGTAAATGAGAATTTTCTAGCAGCAACTAAAGCAGTAAACGTCTTAAGCAAGGAGAATCGTGTACGCAATCGTTAAGGCTGGCGCACGCCAGGAGCGGGTATCCGTTGGCGAGATCCTCGATATTGATCGAGTGGAAGCTAACGTTGGTGCGACCGTTTCCTTGCCATTACTTCTTGTTGTCGAAGGCGGAAAGATTTCCACCCCAGGGTCGGGATCAACTGTCAGCGCTGAAGTTCTCGAAGAGGTTAAAGGTCCAAAGATCGACATCCTCCGTTACAAGAGCAAGACTGGCTACCGCCGTCGTCAAGGTTTCCGTGCGAAGAAGACTCGCATCAAAGTCACAGCAATTAACAGCAAGTAACGATTAGGGAGTTACGAGATGGCAAGTAAAAAAGGTGTCTCCTCGACACGAAATGGTCGCGACTCCAATCCACAATTTCTTGGCGTAAAGCGCTTTGCTGGCCAAGTTGTCCGCACAGGTGAAATTCTTGTTCGTCAACGCGGTACACATTTCCACCCAGGTGCAAATGTCGGTCGTGGCAAAGATGACACTCTCTTCGCGCTCGCCGCAGGTTCAGTTTCCTTTGGTACTGCTCGTGGCCGACGTGTTGTGAATGTCCTCCCTCAATAATCAACGGACTTATTTTTAGCGGGTCCGCATTCGGGCCCGCTTTTTTATTTAGGACATGAATAATGAGAAATATTGAGAAAGGGGGATAGAAAATGTCAGCAGTTTCATTTGTTGACCAAGCGCGACTACTCGCTCAAGCTGGAAGCGGCGGTAACGGTTGCGTCTCTGTCCACCGCGAAAAGTTCAAACCATTAGGAGGCCCTGATGGTGGCAATGGCGGTCGGGGTGGCGATGTCATTCTGGTTGTTGATCCCAGCGCGACAACGCTCCTTGATTTCCACTACAGCCCACATCGCACTGCAACTTCAGGTCGCCATGGTCAAGGCGGCCACAAAGATGGTCCACAAGGCGAAGACCTCATTCTTCCCATTCCCGAAGGAACAGTGCTGCGCGATAAGCATGGAAATGTGATTGCGGATCTTTTGGGCGTTGGAACTCGATTTGTTGTTGCTCGCGGAGGCGCCGGAGGGCTAGGAAACTCTGCGCTCGCTTCTTCCAAACGGCGCGCACCTGGATTTGCCCTACTTGGCGAGCCTGGTGAGAAAGTTGAATTAACTCTCGAACTTAAGAGCGTTGCTGATATTGCTCTAGTGGGTTATCCATCTGCAGGAAAGTCATCGCTTATTGCGACTATTTCGGCTGCCCGCCCCAAAATTGCTGAATATCCCTTTACGACGTTGGTGCCAAATCTTGGCGTTGTCGAAGTTGGTGAACATAGATTTACCGTCGCTGATGTTCCAGGTTTGATTCCTGGCGCGAGTGAAGGAAAGGGACTCGGGCTTGAGTTCTTGCGCCACGTTGAACGGTGTTCTGCGCTCGTTCATGTACTTGATTGCGGAACTCTTGAGAGCGATCGAGATCCGATTCATGATTTTGAAGTTATTGAAAGTGAACTGGAAGCGTATGGCGGTTTGCAAGATCGACCACGCATCGTTGCTCTAAATAAAATTGATTTACCTGATGGGCGCGCTATGGCGGAAATGGTCACGGAAAATCTTCGTGCACGAGGACTCGAGGTTTATCCGATTTCTGCAGCGACGCGTGAGGGAATCACTGAGTTGCTCTACGCCATGGCAGCGCTTATCAAGCGAAAGCCGAAAGAGAGCGTAGAAGCGCCTCGCATTGTGCTGCGACCAAAAGCAGTCGACGATGCTGGTTTTGAAGTTACGAAAGATAAGCATGGTCGATTCGTGGTCACTGGAGATAAGCCAGAACGTTGGGTCCGCCAAACAAACTTCAGCAACGAAGAGGCAGTGGGTTATCTAGCTGATCGCCTAGCTCGCTTGGGAGTTGAAAAGGCGCTCTTTAAATTGGGGGCAGAGCCTGGGTGTGAAGTCATGATTGGTTCCGATGACGATGCCACTCGCTTTGAGTGGGAGCCAACTATTGAGGCCGGCGTGGAGCACTTCCATACCAGACGTGGTCACGACACTCGCGTGGAGGCCGTACAGCTGGGAATCCATAAAACAGTCGGCGAAGATGAAAGTATTGATGGTGAGAGTGCAAAGTGGAGTGAAGATTGGAGTGAGGACGATGCGCAGTGAAGTCACTCGTGCTAAACGTATCGTCGTCAAAGTTGGATCTTCTTCATTAACTGGAAGCGCGGGCTCGGGATTAGATAGCAAGGCTGTTGATTTATTGGTTGATGCAGTAGCAAGCGCGAAAGCTCGAGGGATTGATGTCTTAGTTGTTACCTCTGGCGCGATTGCCGCAGGCTTAGCACCTTTGGGTTTGAAGTCCAGACCAAAGGAATTGGAATTGCAACAGGCTGCCGCTTCGGTAGGGCAAGGGTTGTTGATGCATCGCTACACCGAATCGTTCGCTCGCCATTCGATTACCGCTTCGCAAGTTCTTTTGACTAGTGAAGATATTGTCCGGCGCAGCCATTATCGAAATGCGCAACGCACCCTTGATCGCCTACTTTCTCTTGGTGTTGTTCCAGTAGTGAATGAAAATGACACTGTGGGCACATCGGAAATTCGATTTGGTGATAACGATCGTCTAGCCGCGCTTGTCTCACATTTAGTTCAAGCCGACTTACTCATACTGCTCTCTGATATCGACGCGCTCTACGATGCGCCACCTTCTGCGCCGAATGCGAAAAAAATTGTTGAGGTTTCGGATTTCGCTCAACTTGCAAGCGCCGACATCGGCGGTGCGGGCAGTGCGGGCGTTGGTAGTGGTGGGATGGCGACAAAAGTCGAAGCTGCACGAATAGCCACTACCGCCGGAATCGCCGTAGTGCTCACTTCGTTGGCAAATGTTCGTGGCGCTGTAGATGGCGCTGAAGTGGGAACAATATTTCACGCAGGCACCCATCGCGCTCCATCTCGGGCACTTTGGATAGCCCATGCATCAAATCCGAAAGGAACTCTCGCGCTGGATGCTGGTGCAACCAAGGCGATACTTGAACGGGGCACATCACTGCTGCCGGCAGGGGTTACTGCAGTCACTGGAGATTTCGCTGCGGGCGATGTCGTGGATTTAGTTGACCCTGAACGAAAAGTTATCGCACGCGGCCTAGTGGCTTTCGATAGCGATGAGATTCCGCAACTACTCGGCAAAGGAACAAAAGAGTTAGCGGCAACTTTCGGAGCGGAGTACGAACGTGAGCTCGTGCACCGTGATGATCTAACTCTTCTTTAAAAACGTTTAGCGATGTAATAGAGCATCTCTGTTACGGGACCCTCATTCTCCGAATTCAGATCGTCGCTAAGTTTTACGATTACCGTCTTCATTTCCGGGACAATCAATACGTGCTGACCGTGTAATCCAAGGAGCATCGAAGTATTGGGATAGGGATGCCACATCTGCGCGCCATATCCCCAATCGCGGTCTAGCGTGACTACGGGAGTTGCAAGGCGAGCGTTCCACAGTGGCGGAATGATCTGCTTACTTTGTGCCACGCCCTTATCAAGAATCATTTGGCCAATTAAGGCGTAATCTCGGGCTGTCGCATTGAAACAGCAGAATGTCTTCTCCTGACCATTTACTCGATCAACGTTCCATGTAGCTCCGTATGCAGCGCCCATGGGTTGCCAAACTTCACGACTGAAATAGTCGGCAACTCGCTCTCCTGTGACCTTCTTAATAATCATGCCGAGCATCATTGAATCCACGCTTCGGTACTCACCTTTGGACCCTGGCTCAAAGGCCATTTTTCGGTTATTGCCTAAGAACCAATGGAGATCTGTACTTGCATACATTTGGGCAATTGCAACTCCCCATCCGCTCGGACCAGATGGATAGTTATCAGAGACACCGATACCACCGCGCATATCGAGCAATTGGTTAATCGTGACATCATCGAATGACGTGCCATTTTTAAACTCAGGGAAGAAATCAACAAACTTGTCGCTCTCTCGTAATTTCCCTTGCTCAATTAACTGGCCAATCATGATGGAGGTAAGGGTCTTTGCTACTGAGTACGAGGGAAAACGCGTTTGCTCATTAAATCCTGGTTTAAACCACTCGTAGGTAATCACGCCATTGCGAACTACCAAGAAGGCATTTGTAGATGTTGATGCAAAGAATTCTTCAATTTCCATGAGTCTGCCATCGAAGACAAAGGTCACTGGCATCTCTTCTGAACCGGTATCCCATTTCTTCGGAGATGTTGCGGGTGCAATCTCGTGGGCTGGCATCAATGTGGGTGTGGCATGAGCGGGCGCCAAACCCAGTCGAGCGGCGGCAATCGGCTCTGGGTAGTGAATGAGGCGAGTGAAACTGAAAAGGAGCAAATACAACGCCAGCACTGAGAAGAGAGCGCGACGTAACCACCGGAAGAGGAGCTTGAAAAACATAGGTCGAAGCCTATCTGGCCTTGTATTGGTTAGGCTGTTATCCATGATTAAGGCGCTCTCTGAGTCGGCTCGAACTGCTGGCAAAGTATTAGCGCATGCCACTCGCGAACAGAAAGATGGCGCGATTGAGGCAATTGCTCTTGCGCTACTTGAGCATGAGAGTGAGATTCTCGATGCGAATAATGAGGATGTTCGCCGCTCGCGCGATGAGGGAATTTCAGAATCTTTGATTGATCGCCTCACCCTAACTCCGACGCGAATTGCGGGGATTGCCGGTGGTGCGCGAAAGATAAAGGAGTTGCCCGATCCAATCGGCATCATTAAACGTGAGCGAACCCTGCCAAATGGATTGCATTTGAAACAAGTAAGCGTTCCGTTCGGAGTTGTGGGTATGGTCTATGAAGCGCGACCAAACGTCACTGTTGATGCTGCTGTAATTTTGCTCAAATCTGGAAATTGTGCCTTGCTCCGTGGTTCATCAAGTGCGGCAAAGAGCAACGAAATTCTTGTGAAGATAATGCGTACTGCAGTGGAAAGTGTTGGCATCCCTGCCGATGTCATTCAACTTGTTCCATCAAATGAACGCTCGACAGTCACAGAACTTTTGCATGCACGTGGCTTAGTGGATCTTGTTATTCCACGTGGCAGCGCTGCACTTATTCGAACTGTTGTTGATGAAGCCAAGGTGCCAACGATTGAAACTGGTGCCGGAGTCTGTCATGTCTATGTCGATAAGGATGGCGACCTTGCAAAGGCACTTCCCATACTTATCAACTCAAAGGTGCAACGACCAAGTGTATGTAATGCTGCAGAGACGCTTTTAATACATCGAGATATCGCAGACTCATTTCTGCCCATGGCGCTCAAAGCTCTCGATGATGAGAAGGTTGTTATTCATGGCGATCCGCAGACCATGGCAGTTGCTAAGCAGATAGGTATCAGCGCATCTCTTGCTACTGAAGAGAATTGGTCCACTGAATATGGTGTGCTCGAGATAAATGTTCGCGTCGTTGATGGTGTGGATCAAGCCGCTAGCCATATCCGAAAATATGGAACGAACCATACCGAAGCGATTATTTCGGAGAATCCGAAAACTATTGAGCATTTCATTAATCAAATGGATGCAGCGGCAATCATGGTGAACGCTTCGACGCGTTTTACTGATGGTGAAGAGATGGGTTTTGGCGCCGAGATTGGTATCTCAAATCAAAAAGCGCATGCACGTGGGCCAATGGGACTTGAAGAGATGACTACTACCACCTGGATCGTGACCGGAACAGGTCAGATTCGCGGGTAGGCTTATCGCATGACCGGCAATTCCCGTATCTCTCGAGATGAAGTGGCACGTATTGCCGCCCTTGCTCGAATCACTCTCGGTGATGACGAATTAACTCACTTGGCTGGCCAGATTGATGGAATTCTTGATGCAGTGGCTGTTGTGCAAGAAGCGGCTAGCGCAAACGTGCCACCAATGTCGCATCCCATTGAAGTAAATAATGTTGCTCGTCCTGATGTAATTGTGGCGAGTCTAACTCCAGAAGATGCGCTCAGCGGAGCGCCGGCGAGTGAAGATTCACGTTTTCGGGTACCACAGATTCTAGGTGAAGAGGCATGAGCGACTTAATTAAAAAGAGCGCTGCTGAACTCGCTTCGCTCATCGCGAAAAAAGAAGTCTCTTCTCGAGAAGTAACACAAGCACACCTCGATCAAATTGACCGAGTTGATCGAGCGATAAATGCATTTCTTTATATCGATGGCGAAGGCGCTCTAGCGCAAGCCGATAGCGCTGATAAGGCTCGAGAAGGCTCTTCACCATCACCGCTCAACGGCGTTCCGTTAGCTTTGAAAGATGTGCTCACTCAAAAAGGGATACCCACCACTTGTGGCTCAAAGATTCTCGAAGGATGGCGACCACCCTACGATTCAACAGTTGTCTCTAAGCTAAAAGCCGCAGGCGTTGTGATTCTTGGTAAAACAAATATGGATGAATTCGCCATGGGCTCATCGACGGAAAATTCTGCTTATGGTCCAACGCGTAATCCTTGGGATGTCGAACGGATACCTGGTGGTTCCGGTGGCGGTTCCGCCGCAGCGCTTGCAGCATTCGAAGCTCCATTAGCAATCGGCACCGATACTGGTGGGTCGATCAGACAGCCAGCAGCGGTTACTGGAACTGTCGGCGTCAAACCAACTTATGGTGGCGTCTCACGTTATGGGTTAGTTGCATTCTCCTCCAGTCTTGATCAAGCAGGGCCATGTGCGAGAACTGTTCTCGATACTGCGCTACTACATCAGGTAATTGCAGGTCATGACCCCAAAGATGCAACGAGTATTAATGCAACTGTTCCCGATGTAGTGAGCGCTGCGAAAAGCGCCGATGTAAAGGGAATGAAAATAGGTGTCGTGAAAGAGCTCTCTGGCGAAGGTTACGAAAAGGGAGTCGCCGAACGGTTTGCAGAATCACTTGCAATCCTTGAGTCCTTGGGTGCGGAAATTGTTGAACTCTCTTGCCCTAACTTTAAATATGCGCTTGGTGCTTATTATTTAATTGCGCCGAGCGAAGCATCATCTAATCTCGCTCGATTTGACGCGATGCGTTATGGATTACGTGTTGGCGATGACGGAACGCGTAGCGCCGAAGAAGTTATGAGCATGACCCGTGAAGCAGGATTCGGCAGCGAGGTAAAGCGTCGAATAATTCTCGGTACCTACGCGCTCTCGGCTGGTTACTACGATGCCTTTTATGGCAGCGCCCAAAAAGTGCGCACCCTTATCACGCAAGATTTCTCGCAGGCTTATCAAAAAGTTGATGTGCTGGTCTCTCCAACCACTCCAACTGTGGCTTTCAAAATTGGCGAGAAGAGCGATGATCCAATTGCGATGTATCTAAATGACGTTGCCACAATTCCCGTTAACCTCGCGGGGGTTGCTTCAATGAGCCTGCCATCGGGTCTCTCTGAAGGGCTTCCTGTGGGTTTCCAAATTATTGCCCCCGCTATGAAAGATGATCGGTTATATCGGGTAGGAGGCGCGCTAGAGCGTGAACTCCACACGAAGTGGAATGGCCCGCTGACTAATCAAGCGCCAGAGTTGGTGATTTGACCATGGCTCTCACTTACGAAGATGTAATTTCAAAGTACGAACCATCTCTAGGTCTTGAGGTGCACGTTGAGCTCAATACCGAAACGAAAATGTTCTGTGGTTGTGCAACACTCTTCGGTGCGGCGCCAAATACGCAAACTTGCCCTGTCTGTCTTGGCATGCCTGGTGCGCTACCAGTTGTTAACGAGAAAGCGATTGAAAGCACAATTCGGATTGGTCTCGCGCTGAACTGTTCTATTACTCCGAAGAGCAGATTTGCTCGCAAAAATTATTTCTATCCCGATATGCCAAAGAATTTTCAGATTTCCCAATACGACGAACCAATTTGTACCAATGGCTACCTTGATGTGGAAGTAGAAACTGATGAAGGCCTAAAGACATTTCGGATCGAGATTGAGCGCGTCCATATGGAAGAGGACACCGGAAAGTCTCTCCATGTAGGCGGAGCCACTGGGCGAATTCACGGCGCCGAATACTCGTTACTTGATTACAACCGTGCCGGCATCCCATTGGTGGAAATTGTCACCAAAGTAGTTTCCGGAACGGGCAAATATGCGCCTGAAGTTGCCAAGGCTTATGTGAAAGAGTTACGCGATATTTTGCGCTCGCTCGGTGTAAGCGATGTGAAGATGGAGCAAGGCTCACTACGTTGCGATGCGAACGTTTCACTCGCGCCAATTGGTTCAGGAAAATTAGGCACACGGAGTGAGACGAAGAATGTCAATTCACTTCGATCTGTTGAACGTGCAGTTCGCGGCGAGATGATTCGCCACGCTGGCCTTCTTGATAAGGGCGAGCGAGTAATTCAAGAGACGCGCCACTTCCAAGAAGATTCTGGAACCACTCGATCGGGACGTTCCAAAGAGCAGGCCGAGGATTATCGCTATTTCCCAGAGCCAGATCTCACCCCAGTTGCACCGGCAGCAGAGTGGATTGAGAAGTTGCGGAGCGAATTACCTGAGAAGCCTTCACTTCGACGCGCACGTCTGCAATCGCTTTGGCAAGTGCCTGACAAAGAGATGGCTGCGCTAGTCAATGCGGGGGCTGTCGATCTAGTGGAAGAAACTGTTGCGCTCGGCGCCGACCCAACGCGAGCGCGTGGCTGGTGGTTAGGCGAGATTTCTCGATTAGCAAATGAAGCAGAACTTGAGCTCACCAGCATCGGTATTTCTCCAAAAGATGTTGCTCGTGTCATCGAGTTAATTAATGGTGGCGAACTCACAGATAAATTGG
>Ga0192647_101913_pt1 | contig 13252 bp, 10 predicted proteins | sample LauGreFa1BDMLBSN_2_FD_133046 | JGI IMG/M metagenome (GOLD analysis project Ga0192647, IMG submission 133046) | Freshwater lake microbial communities from Lake Michigan, USA - Fa13.BD.MLB.SN - reassembly | ecosystem: Environmental > Aquatic > Freshwater > Lake | place: Lake Michigan, USA...
TGCGACTCATCCCGAATAATGCTGTAAAATTGATTTTTTTGGATTGTTTTTTATATTTGCACACAAATGCTACAAAAATGATATTTTATTCCGACAAAATTGAAGCCGACATCGTCGACAATAACGAGCTGGAGGTTATTGCCGACAAACTAGACCAATTCAAAGAAGATATTGCCATGTTGTTCACATATTTCACATTTTCAGTGATTGGACTGGATTATACAAGTAATTTACTCAAATACAAATCAAATCGAGTAGCGTTTTATTGTATGGATGACGACGAGTTTAATATTCGCAACTGCCCGTCGGCGATGATTTATTCAAAACAGACGCGCAATACGGGAGGAGCCATTATTTACTATATTATGATTATTTGTACACAGCGCAGATTCAAGAAGCTGGGATACGCCACCGCGCTTCTCAACGGATTTGTGAAAAAAATCCGAGAAGAAACGGTTGATGCCACTGTCCCTGTAAAAATAGTCCTCAGTTCAGTGGATGAAGCCGTATCTTATTACCAAAAATATGGATTTGAAGTGGTTGATTGTACTATGGAAAATTATCCATATTTAGCCAAGTTTGAAAACTATGATGAGACCAAGATGTACACGATTATGGAGTTGGATGTATAGCGATGAAGCATGTCATTTCACGGCGCGCATGTTTGTTTTTTTCTACAATTCTTGAGAGGGTCGCGGTCTCGGAACGCTTTGTACTTGTTGCGTTTTTCGTCGTCTGCGATGTACATCAATTCCGCCTCGATTTGCGCGACTTGCGCAAGAAGACGGTGACGGGTTTCTCCTTCATTGTAGAATATATAACTGAGAGAATAGATGCTCTTTTCATCAATTGTTTGTATTTCTTTTTTTATATTAGCGAGCATTTGCTGTAAATGGGATTTAGTTGCTCCACTCACTTTTGTTGTATATGTATGTGGTATATACAACAAATATTTTTCAGTTTTATGCGTCAGCATCGACGTAATCTACATGGAATGCCACCCACAAAATAGAATGCTCAGTTGTACTGCTATTACATGTTGGATGCGGACGTTTGTCTTCCGGAATAAATGGATTCTGAGTATTTATGTAGCCGCAGCTGTAATGCCCGGTCTCATTGACGCTTTGAGGATAGTTCCAATAAACCGGTTGTTTTTTATATATTTTTTCGACATAATTTATTACGTCTTCGTGTAAATCACTGGCTTCTAATATTTCACCAAGAGAGGTTTGATAATCGACATACATTGCGTACAAATATGTTTGGTCATGGTCGAGAAGCTCGGGAAACATAATCCGCGAATTATATGGCGGAATCGTGTAGTGAACATCATTGACGTGGATGGATGGATATTTGTTTTGTGTCCAATTTGACAATGACAAATTATGGCGGGCATTTGTGAGAGACAAGATGCCTCCCGCGCTAAAGTATATTTCGCGACTTCGCAATTCAATGAGTCGTTTGATTTCGGTGATGTTGACATTGCGTTGAATATTCAAATCGTTGTTGGTGAGTTTTAATATACTGTGGCCGTTCATGAATATATTTGCCACGAAATAAATGGGCGCTGTGATATCCAAATCCGCATGGAGACGATAATAACGTCCAATCGCATTTTCTTCGGCGGATTGGTAGGTTTCAGGGTCTCTATATTCTTGGTCTTGGTCTTGGACGTATGTCATATTATTCTGTAATATTTCATCGTTGTCGTCGTCGTCATCAATATTTACCAGAGTCATAGAGGCAATTATATTGTCGGGAATTGGTGTACTGAAACACAATGGGCATTTTGGAACGCGGTCTTCTTCCATTTTCTCGTGTATCCATTTGGCAATACATTTGGCATGGAATGAATGGGACCAAAGACCGTCGTCGTGTTCATGAACTATAATTGGAGTACTATCGCATGTTTCCACATTGGCTTCGGAAAAATCGTCTCGACATATTCCGCAAATATTGGGTTGCTCTTGATTGGATTGCTCTCGATTGGATTGCTCTCGATTGGATTGATCTTGACAAGTCTCTTGTGTTTCTATAGTTATCGCTGGACTTTGGCTATTTGCCATCGGTTCAACATTTTGTTGTTTCTTTGATTGCGAACGGGTAACTGGCATTGTCAAATAATAATAGTAGATAGTTTGATTTTATTTACTATTAACTGATATTTTTATACTTTACATTATTTTTCAAAAAATATTTCAGTTTTTTACTTATTTTTCGCTATAATACAGCATTTTGTGCCGAGTGAAAAATTGAAATGTTTTCTAAGATGTTGGACTAGTAAAAAACAATTTAATTATTATAATGACATTGAATCTCGCATTTGGACTCGTAATTGAACTCAGTCGTCAATTCAATATTGATGAATCCCACGCACTCAAGCATAGTATGGAAGTCTATGCTTATACGAAAAAAATTGTAAACTCGGAATTGGCGGCAAATCCGCATCTCGCAAAACAGCAGGACATCATACATTTGGCGGCGATTCTTCATGATATGTGCGACAAAAAATACACGGCGGAATTGGATGGGGTTGTCATTTTGCGTCGCAAATTGACAAACGTAGTTGATGAAACCAGTCTTGATATTATCTTCAAAATCATTACAACAATGTCGTATTCCACTGTGAAAAAGCACGGATACCCTGATTTGGGCGAATACCAATTGGCATACCATATTGTCAGAGAGGCTGATTTATTGTCGGCGTACGATATTGACCGATGTATTATGTATTCGATGTATACGCGAGGCGTCAAATATGACGAAGCCTTGTCGATTGCGGTCGAACTCTTTGATAAACGAGTGTTCCGATACATAGAGGATGGATTATTTATAACCAATTATTCCAAAAAACGGGCGCGACAATTACACAATGATGCCAAGGAAATGGTTGGTGTCATAGTCTCCGTATAGATGACAGGTTCACATATCAAAATATGTGTTGATATCAATATCGATGGGACTCGCATTAAGTTTGTTTTTTTCTTCCTCAAATGCTTGGCGCTCTTGGTCAATATCGGCTTTCATCTTGGCCAATTTGTGTTTTACTATTACCAACGTGTCTCGCTCCTCTTTCAACTTTTGGCGGTCATTGTCGATTGCCTGTTTTTTATCAGCCAATGTCTTGATTTGGTCTTCGAGACTGCGATAATGGTCAATATTGGCGACATTTTCATCAATCAGTCGCTGGAGCTCGTCTTTCTTGATCTGAATCATCTCATATTCGCGCTTACAAATACTCTCGAACTCGCTACAATTTTGCCTGAAATATTCGGGATGGTCGTTGTACAATTTTAACCCGCTGGCAACACAATTGTAATCATTCCTCATTTGAAACGTTTTGACGGCAAATAGTGTGTCCGACGGCATATTGTGACTATGGAACTCGCACTGTTCATTGGAGCCATTGGTCCAACTATTGATTGTTTTAATGATGATGAATGTCTTGAATACGTATATTTGGCGCCGCATTGATGTACCCGCTTCATGAACCGGATTCGCCATAAAACATTTGGTATTGCTGGTTTCCAAGATTTTGATAGCCGGTTGTAAAGTTGTTCGCAGTTGAGGGTTGCCGCCAATTTGAGTTTGTAATGAACCGACACATTGTTTACAAATGTCACCAGGTTCCGTGTCAAATAGTACCGAGTCATGGTCGAATGACCGGTTATAAAAGTTGCCGAGCTTTTCGCTCATGGTATTCTGGATAGTAGTTTTCATAATGGCTTGGAACTCGGTGATTTTTTGCTCCATAAAATGGTTGATAGCCTCTCGCCAGTCGGCCGTTTCAGATGTGAGAATCTCAGTTAAAATTGTGCTTGATGATGCTTTTGTTGCTTCTGCTGTTGCTGCTTCTGTCATTAATATCATTTGTTAACAAATGTTTATGTGTGTTAGCATATATCTTTACATATAATTATATATAAACATACAATTACAATAGTGTTCATAGTATGTTTATAAATCGTTTTGCGTTCAAAATGTACAAAGATGTAAGGAGACCATTACAACAAATTGGTAGTCTGCGATTGTTTTCTTGCCAAAATAATTGTAAACTCGATATTGAAAATATAAATGCACAAATTAAAATTATAAATGATAAACTTAGCTCAGTGTTAATACTACAAAGTTTTACTTATATAGTATCGTTTGTGAATCTCATATTGTAAATCTCATTGTTTACAAAAATAGTTATATATAATATAATGAATGATTTTGTTAAAGCTATTTTAAAAGGTGACTTTAACAACATAAAAACTAGTATGAAAACATTAGATGTTACTTTAAGTATAAATAGTACACTTAAATATGGAACTACGCCTCTTTATTTAGCATGTGAAGTAGGCAATTCAGAAATTGTTGAATATTTGCTTAATAATGGAGCAAAATCCAGTATTAATACACCAACCAAAAATGGGAATACATGTCTTATGGTTGCTGTGGCAAATAATAATATTTATTTAGTCAAGGTTCTCCTTAGGTATGGTGCTGACCCCGATGCTGCTAGACCATCCGATGGAACAATTCCAATTATGATAGCGGCGTATAATAGATATAGTAAAATAGTCAATATTCTTGTGCATAAAACTGATTTATCAATAAAAGATATTAATGGACATACAACATCAGATATTGTTAAAATGCATATTAAACAAATTGAAGAGGATATGGAACAAATTAATAATGCTGAACATGTCATTGCGGAGTTGAAAGATATTTTGAAAGACTTAGACCCAGCTGATGATTTTGTTGGAACAGTCTTTAATAGAACATTTGGTAAAACTGGTGTGGGCAAAGCTGGTGGCAAAAGTCGTATGCGTAAAAGTGGTAGAAAACGCAAAATGACAATTCGAAAAAAAGTTAAAAGAACGTCAAAAACCCGAAATCAAAAATAAAACTGGGTATAATTTATTTGACATTTTTCCGAGAATTTGTTTTTATGTGATGCTTATAATATTTTGTTGAAACGCGTAAACGCCTAGATTTGCTTTGTTGTTTCTTATTATTTTTACCTCCACGCACTTGTGAAAAACCAAGTTTATTAACACTATTAAACGTCTTCTCTAATTCTCTTACTTTAATAATTAGTTTAGGGGTTGTATTATAGTTTATTACTTGAATATTATCACTGTGACCATTAAGCATATCAACATCAATTGGTATTTCTATATAGTCCATTTCACGTTTAGTATTTTGTATAAAATAACGGTACCCACACAAATGTAACATATCGGACCTATAACCATCGGGTAAATTACCAAATACGTTTCCCATCACATATGGAAAAATATTATATTTTTTTGTATCCAAAAAACTATAACGTCGTAAATATTCAACCAATAACGGTTTTATTCGTTCTTGCTCTCGTATTATTTTTTCTCGGTTCGCGATTACTTGTTGTTGTTGATGTTGTTGTTCAGCAGTTTGATTCGCAAATTGTAAAAAATTGGAGTTCCCCGATAAATTATTCCAAGATTGGACATTTGGCTGCGGCATTATTGGGTTTCTTAACTTATCTGGAATACCAAACATTATATATGTTACTGATAAATATTTGTTTGGTCAATAAACACATGCTATTTATTCCGTCATTAATCTAGGCACACAATTAATCGTCTGGAGTTCCTGTGCCAATAACTTGAACGCATAGGGTATTTCAACATATGCGAAATCGGTCATATTGTCGCACACACTACATTTGTGTACGCTAAAGTTGAACTTGCCCAGCATTGAATTGCCGTCGTCGTTATATTGTGCTATCATACCGCATTTCTTACATACGTGTGCGCTATATTTGTCCGACACATCGTACAAGCGTTCTCGGCAGAATCGGCTGATACCATGTGCTATCATGACATCACGCTCCATTTCACCAATACGGAAACCACCGTCACGACTCCGGCCTTCGGCCGGTTGCCTCGTCAAATTGACCATTGGTCCAATTGACCTGCTGTGTTGTTTATCGTTCACCATGTGCTTCAATCTCTGATAAAATACTGGACCGATGAATATATTGGTGTGGAATTGTTCGCCAGTCAAGCCGTTGTACATCAGCTCGTTGCCATAACTTTCGTATCCCTGGTCCTGGAGTTTCTCGGCAATCGTCTTCACATCCAGTTCGCCAAAACTGGTGCCGTCGCCAAAGAGGCCGAGGTGAACAAGCACTTTGCCGAGAAGGGTTTCTTTGAGTTGTCCAATCGTCATACGAGAAGGAATTGCGTGAGGATTGATGATAATGTCGGGCTTGAGGCCATCCTTTGTATATGGCATATCGCACTCGGGAATGATGAGTCCGCAAGTGCCTTTCTGACCATGGCGACTCGAGTTTCCGGTAAATGAGCAGCGTCCATTGCGTCTTACTAGGAATACCTCAGATGGAACTCGCAAACAATATACTTTACCAACAAAATCGGTTGTGGTATTTGCCGATGTCATATAATGTTCATTGCTATTAATTACTGTGTTTAGTGTTGTATCATAACACTTGAATACAACATTTTCACCAACAATCTCTTTGGCTTGTATCAATTCATAGCTTGGCTGGTCCCTTCGTTGAACCCACATTCTATGATTCAGTGTCACCTTTTGACTAACCCCCTGTGATTCAACTTCATACATTTCACCTTCATGGTCGAAAATAAGTGTTTCAATCGGATTCACATATTCAATCCTATTTGTATGTCGATTCAATTGTGCGACTAAATCACTTGTTGATACTTCGGCGATTGGCACCCATCCACGATTCAATGTTAATACATCATGGTCATCAGTCATACAGAATTTATCGCCTATACACGGCTTTCTGAATGTGCGCATTCTCACTTTGGCACAATTGTATCCATCCCCATTTCGGCACTGAATGTTACTATCCACATAGATTTCTTCCCCACCAGTTCTAACACTCTTGCTCTGGTCTTCATATTTAATCTGTTTTGTCGGATCATTGCGGTTCTCCTTGATATTCACCACTTTCGAAATGATGATTGTATGGTCTTCCAGCAATGTGTTTTTGGGAACGAATCCGGTTGAGTCGATTTTATCGTAGTTTCCATACTTGATTCCTTTTGTCTTTGAGGGGTCCGGTTTACAACGACTCACAAGTCGCGTAATTGTCTTATCCTCATCCTTCTCAGTATGGTAAATGGTGGTCGCAAACATTCCGCGGTCAATCGAGCCTTTGTTTACCAAGACACTGTCTTCCTGGTTATAGCCGGTATATGACATAATGGCAACGTGGATGACTTGGCCCGAAGGGATTTTCACGAGGTCGAGCCAGTTCATTAGACGAGTGTCGACCAGAGGACGCGATGGGTATGAAAGCACATAAGCGGTCTTGTCATAACGTTTGTCGTAATTTGTTGCGTAAACGCCCATCGCCTGTTTTCCTTGAGCACACTGATACGTATTCCTAGGTGCCTGGTTGTGTTCAGGAAACGGAATACACGACGCAAGAACTCCGAAAATGGTGCTGGGGTGGATTTCACAATGTGTATAATTGACACGCATGTTATCTAGAACATACGACCCTTTCGACTTCAACGCAATCATCGCATAATTTTGTTCGCACGGGTCTATGTACTCAATAACCGACTCGGCCAATTTACAATTTGACAACATATCATTCCACGACAACTCGTTGTTTTCCAGCTGTTTAATGATGTCACGTGTAATTATAGCCTTGCCATCCTTCACGCGCAAGAGAGGTCGCGTCATTCGTCCAGCATCATTACAAATATAGATTTCCATATTCTTGTAGTCGAATATAATCGATGTGTATATGTTGATGATGCCGCGGTATTTCTTCTCTTTCATATCATTGTAGAGCTCCATCGGTGTCTCTGTGTTCCCAACCCAGCATCCGTTGATAAACACCTTCACTTTATCGTAGGCATCCGCAGGTTTAATCGTGTCCAGCGACCGGATAAATGGCTCAACATAAACATAGAGTGACGAACTATTGGACGATATGGTTAGATGCATCAGACTGCTGATGCTTTTAACAACACCAATCGACTGACCTTCCGGGGTTTCCGCACAACACAAGAATCCGAATGTCGTGCCGTGGAGTTTGCGGGGTTCAATCAGCTCACCCGATTTGTCAATCGGGGTATTGACTCGGCGCATATGACTCAGTGTCGCCGCGGTTGTCAGGCGATTCACCACTTGGGCAACGCCGACTTTGCTACTGCTGCTCTGCTTGATACTGAAGTCGCCGGTCGCAAGTGCGCGATTAATACCCGTCTCAATCGTAGTGGATTTTATCATCTTACAAATATTGGCTGTGTTGATGATATTCTCATAATCTTCCGCGGAACGCCACGACCCATTGTTGATTTCTTTCATTATATTCTTCTGCATTTCTTTCACCATTCGATTGTAGTAGTTGCGGAACAAATTGTTCAACAATATCCCGGTGGTGTCAATACGCTTGTTCACATATGAATCGCGGTCACTAGGTTTCACCCAGCCGAGCGCCGTTCGGATAAGCCGATTGGTCATGTATCCGAGGAAATATATTTTCTGCGGTGTCGTGCGGCAATGAGGGAACAAATCATTGCCCAGGACTTCCATCACAAAATCGCGTTTTTTCCTGGTGCCATGATCTTTGTCCATATTGATTGGCGTGAATGCGGCATAACTGGTGATATGTCTCAGTGCGTCTTCCTGTGTCATGAACTTGTTCGCCTCGATAATAGAGGCGTTCAAGAAATCCAGCATTTCCGCGGTTTCAGGTCGCGTCTCATTTAACAAGATGTATTGGCATATTTCTCGGTCGGAAATCACGCCGAGGGCGCGAAACACTATGAAAAGGTCAATTGATTCGCGAATGCGCGGAATGACCACTTTGAGAGGGAATCCATAGCCATTGTTTCGACTAATCACTTCGATTTCGATTTGTTTGGGTGAAATACACTTGTTGTCCGGCATCGACTTGATTTCCGCATACCAGCTGCATTTTGACGTGTTTTTGCCGTCGTAGCAATATACGACATTTTGGGCAGCACGTTCTTGCTGTAACACGGTTTTCTCGGACCCCTTGATGATGAAATAACCGCCGTGGTCGAAAGCGCATTCATCAATGGATGTGGGATTGATGTGCGAGTGCTGGTTCAATACGCAAATATCGGATTTCACCATAATGGGCATCTTGCCAATGCTGATTTTGGTGATTGTCTTGTTCACAATGCGCGGTTGGTCCATATTGACGGTGTCGCGAATTGTGTATTTAATGTTGATATCAATCGTCAAATTAGAGGCGTATGTGAAGTTGCGGAGTTTCGCCATCGTGGGCAACATGATTTTGGTGGAGCCATTGTTTTCATATATGTGAGGTTGGTGGATTTTCAAATTAACGAATGTGATTTCGGTTTCGAGCGCATACTGACCCAATTCAGCAATGAAGTCTTTGTCTGAACGAATCATTACTGGATTAAACATCTGGATAGTTTGCGGCAGTTGGCGGTTCACAAAATCATTGTACGACTCGATTTGGTGGCGGACCAAACACGTAGAATGACGACCTTTGAAATAGGATTCGATGATAGTGAATGGTTCTTCACTGTATGAACCAAGGTGTCCCAATACGGTTTTGGCAACGGGGTCATGTGAGTATGCGGGAGTTTTGCTGGCGTCTGTCTCGGCATCAACCATTTCTTTGAGAATTGACGCACTATCAAATATGGGTTCCTCTTCGACGTGCTTTTTTGCGCGAGATTTGCGCGGTTTTTTCACGGATTCGGTCGCATTCATCTCGGCTGCCAAGTTGTCGATTATGGATTCGGGTATAGAAGCCACAGCAGAAGCAGCCGCAGAAGAAGCCGCAGAAGCAGCTGCAGCAGCAGCGGCCTTCGTGGGTTTTTTAGTTTTAGTTTGTTTAGTAGTTGTTGACATTTTAATAGATTCGGACATGTAATTATGTTTTCAAATTATTGAGAGTTTAGTTTTCAATTTTTTCACAAAAGATTGTTTTTTTTCACAAAAGATTGTTTTTTTCACAAATGATTGTTTTACAAAAGATTGTTTTACAAAAGATTGTTTTACAAATGATTGTTTTACAAATGATTGTTTTACAAATGATTGTTTTACAAATGATTGTTTTACAAATCTATATAAAATATTTATTGTATTTCATATAATACTACAAATGACAACTAAATACAAGTTATTTACTCAATATCTTGATTACTATAAACGAAAAAACTCTCTCACTAAAAAGGATTTCAGAAACATCATCGATTATTCGAATCACGACTTTTATGGCATAACGCCTTTTGTTCCCACCACACCTTTTGTTCCACAAACATCACTCGATATTTTGGCAGATGTTGCCTCTAAGTATGAATTGTGGCAAAAAGAAAATGAAATCGAAATTGAATCGCCAGTCCAGCCCAAGACAAAGGTGTTTATTGATTCCGCCATTCATACTATTTCCGACTTGATAACTATCATTGAAAAATACCAAGTGAGTGATGCCGTTGAATATAACATTGATGTCAAAATGCTCCATCGAATTAGCGGCGAGTTGCGCGAACTGGATGCCCTGATTGGACTAAAATCGCTGAAGAAAAACGTCCTTGACCAGATTTTGTATTTTTCACAAGGTCTTGCTGGACCAGGTGAATACAAACATATGGTTATCTATGGGTCGCCAGGGACGGGCAAGACCGATATTGCCAAGATATTGGGGCGACTTTATGCGAATATGGGTATTCTTGGGACCGGCGCTGCTAGTAAATCGGGCAGTTTCCGCAAAGCCACGCGGTCAGATTTAGTCGCAGGATATTTAGGACAAACCGCCATTAAAACCAAGACATTGGTAGGCGAATCGCTTGGTGGCGCATTGTTTATCGATGAAATATACTCACTTGGCGACGATTCTTTTTCGAAGGAATGTGCCGATACATTGTGCGAATTATTGAGTGACCACAAAGACAATTTGATTGTAATTGTCGCCGGTTATCAGAATGAAGTGAATGACCGTTTTTTCAAATTAAATGCTGGATTGGAGTCGCGATTTACGTGGCGGTTTACAATTGATGATTACACTTCCGCCGAGTTGTGGAAAATGTTCAAAAATAAAATAAGCGCAATTGGTTGGACACACAATATTCAGGATGGCACCGGTGAAGATTGGTTCAAACGAAAGTATGCGGATTTTCCGGCATTTGGCAGAGATATAGAGGCATTGATATTCAAGGTGAAAATTGCGCATAGTCGTCGGGTTTACGGGAAGACCGAACAAACGGATTTGAAAACAATTCTGGTTGCCGACTTGGATGCAGGGTTTTTACAATTTAAGGAAAGTATGAAGAGTTCGACGGTTTATAGCGAAAAAAAGTTTGTATCCTCTATGTTTTTGTAATGTTTCGTATTTTTATGATAAACAAAACAGTAGTATAGAATATATTTGATGAGTCAAGGTGGTGATAAAGTCATCAAAATTAATGTCGACTTATTTAAGTTTGCTAATAATAATACGCGTAAAAATAAACCAGATATTAAAAAAGAACCGAAACCGATTAAAATGAAGTCGATTAATCGTGACAAGACTATTAAACGGGACATGCTTCGGCGGATTCGGGCGAATCAGGCGGAGCAATATGATAAGATGTTTAATTCGGATAAACGAGAGGGACCAATTATAGTATCACCTGTTAAAAAGTTTGAAACTGAATTCAATGATACGATGGATTTTATGAACAAATTGGTAGATAAACATAAACGAGAAAAAGATGTACCGAAACATAACCACACAGTTAGGTCAAACGTATCGTCAAACCTTATACCAAGCGTACAGACAAACGCATCGTCAAACGTATCGTCAAACCTTATACCAAACCTTATACCAAACGTACAGACAAACGCATCGTCAAACATTATGGCAAACGCATTGTCAAACGTATCGTCAAACCTTATACCAAACGTACAGTCAAACCTTATACCAAACGTACAGTCAAACCTTATATCAAGTGTACAGCCAAACCTTATACAAAGCGCAGCAATTCCAATGGCGTCATATGTATCAAACATGTCGTCGAACTTGTCGCCATCAAACGTAGCACAAAGCTTGTCACCACAAAGCTTGTCGACGCAAAACCCCATTGCGTCTTCAGCACACGTCATCCCACCTCAACCCACATACGGATGTTTGAAAAATGGTTCTCTACCAACATATCGCTCGGCAATGAATAAAACCGCAAAAAATATTACAACCTCTGTCAAACCTCAATCATCATCAGCGATTGAACGTATTCGCGCCAGACTCCAAGAACGCGCCAACCGCCAAATCGATGTCAAAATACCCAAAGCCAAACCCAATAAAATTATTCGCCGCACATACAATGTCGGGAAAGACAAGTTCCGACCAGTTGTCGGCGTTCTTTTGCCAAATCGCACTATCCGCAATAATGTAGCAAACAAAGCATTCAAGTTTAAACACACGCCTGTAGAAGAAATACGCAAGTTTCTTTTAAGAAATGGATTCATCAAAGTCGGCTCTACTTCGCCCAATGATGTTTTGTACAAGATGTATGAAAGCATCATGTTGATTGATGGCGAAGTCAAAAATCACAACCCCGACAATTTATTGTATAATTTTTTTAATGACAAGACGCCGTGATTTTCTTTGAGTTTTTCTTTTTCGATTACCACCAATTATATTACGACTCATTGGTTGTTGCTTGTTTGGCGATAGTGGTTGTTCTGTCATATTAATAAAACCATTTTTCTTATAGAAATCGCGTGTTCCTGGCATAGAATACAAAGTATGTCTGGTTATTTTGTGAGATTCTTCCGTAGAGGAATTAAACATGGATGTTATTATACTAATTATATTTAGCATTTGAGATGAACCTTTAATTAATGGTTTCTGACTAGAGCACAATGAATCAATGTATATAGTTTTACCATTATGTATGCGAAATGTTATTATAAAACCAGGAAACAATACATCTTCGTATTCTACTGCTCCAACCATTATTATATTTTCAGGGGAATTGATTGCTTCAGTGCTCATCATAGATTGACTATTTAAACAAAAGTTTGAACTTATTTTTATAGTAATATTTTTACCTTTTTCAATATCAGAGAATTCTTTTAGTTGTGTAATACCAAACATAATTTTAGATATATGTGTATTTGGAAATAATGTGCTGATAAAATCACCAGGATTGTTCTGTATTATTTGTAATTCATTAAAATTAAATATTGGAATACCACTAATTCTAGATTGACTTGATATAAAATTATACAA
>Ga0192647_101914_pt1 | contig 13251 bp, 9 predicted proteins | sample LauGreFa1BDMLBSN_2_FD_133046 | JGI IMG/M metagenome (GOLD analysis project Ga0192647, IMG submission 133046) | Freshwater lake microbial communities from Lake Michigan, USA - Fa13.BD.MLB.SN - reassembly | ecosystem: Environmental > Aquatic > Freshwater > Lake | place: Lake Michigan, USA...
GCAACGCGGGTGTCCTGTACCTCGGGGCATGAGGCTTCCTCGCTGCGATCGTCTGCCAACGCGTCCTCGTCAAGCTGTGGTACGCCAAATCTGCCGGGGCCTCGACCTCGTCTTCGGAAGATGACGTGCCGCGCCGCAACGATGAGGGGCTCGGCGGCAATCCGTTCGCCGGTATCTTCATCGTGCTGAAGTCCCGTTATCTGCTCGGCATCGCCTCGTTCGTGGTGCTGCTGTCGCTGGTCAACACCGTGCTCTACTTCGAACAGCTGCGTATCGTCTCGGAGACCTTCGTCGATCGCGAGCAGCGCACCCAAGTGTTCGCGCTGCTCGATGTCATCGTGCAGTCCTTGACCATCTTCGCCCAACTGTTCTTCACGGGACGCATCGCGACCCGGCTCGGTGTCGGCGCGCTGTTGACCATCGTCCCGGCGGTGCTCGCGGTCGGGTTCCTCATGCTCTTGGCGTTCAACGTCTTCGGCATGATCGCCGTGCTCTTGGTGATGCGCCGTTGGGGCGAGTACGCCTTCATCCGCCCGGGTCGCGAGATGCTCTGGAGCACGCTCGATACCGAATCCAAGTACAAGGCCAAAAGCTTCATCGACCTGCCGGTCTACCGCGCAGCCGACTATATCGGCGCGCAAGCGAAGACTGCGCTCGAGGCATCAGGCTCCTCACCGGCGTCGGTGGCGCTGGTCGGCGCCGGGCTCGCAGTGCTATGGGTGCTCAACGGCGCATGGCTTGGGCGCCAGTACCGACGACAGGAGCCCTCATCGTGAGACAGCCCGGTGCGTCCTCTGGGCAACGCTTGCGGGCCTGGCTCGCGGTCCTGCTGTCCGCAGCGGTGGTCTGTGTCGCACCGCCCGTGGCGCGCGCGGATGATCTGACCGGGGCGCAGCGTCGTGCAGCGCTCGAATTCCTGCAGGCGATGGCGTCCGGCGATGCCCAGGCGGTCGCCTATGCGCTGCACCCGTCCGAGGCGGACCGGTTGCGCATCACGCTGCAGCAGAAGCTGCGCACCGAGGCGGAGCGAGGAGAGAGCACGCTGCGCGGCCGCTTGTTCGGCGTGGCGATGCCGCTTACCGACATCGAACGCATGACGAGCGTCGATCTGTTCCGTGCGTTGGGGCCCAAACTGGATCTGCGCGCCCGATCCTATGCCGAGCTGCAAGGTCTCGCCGCGGTACGCGACGGCGATCGGGTGCTCGCCGTGGTGAAGGGCAAGCCGTCGCGTGAGCGCGGTGCGACCGAGGTCGTCGAGGTCGTTCCGTTGCTGCCCTATGGTCGCGAGTGGAAGGCCGCGCTCCCCTCCGAGATCGATGCCCGCATCGAGGACCTTCTGGCCGGGCGTGGGTCGCGGCGTCCGGGTGGTGCGGCTGGTGTCGCGGCGGCCTCGGTGGTCGCGGAGGGTGAGGCCACGACGGGCAGTGCCGCTCGAAGCACGCCGGACATCATTGCGATGTTGTCGGCCGCCGAGCAGGCCTTGGTCGGTGGTCGCTGCGATGTCTACCACCGCGAGCACCTCAGTCCGTCCTTGCGTCGCGGTCTCGGCCCGCGTGCGCTCGACACCCTCATCGCCTCCTGCAGCCGCAGCGTCGCGAACCGCGAGCTGCTGATCGCCGCGTTGCGCCTCGTGCAGCGTACGCCGCCGGTCTATGAGGCGGGTGGAGAGCGAGCGGTCTACGACCTCACCGGTCAAGGCTTGCCGTATGATCGTTATGTGCTCGAGCGGATCGAGCGGCGTTGGTACATCGCCGAGTGACGGCAGCGCCGGCCCGAAGACGGTCGCCACGGGGAACGATGGGCCCCATGGCTGGTCCGACTGAACACCCCCATCCACGACAGGAGTCCGATATGGCCAAGGAAATCCGCCTCCCGGTCCGCGGTGGTCCGCGCCGACCGCTCGCCGCGCTGCTGATGATCGCCCTCACCGCCACGCTCAGTGCCTGCGGCGTCTCGCCCGAGAAGGTCACCGTGCCCGTGGTCGAGAAGGTCGACCTGCAGCGCTTCATGGGGCCGTGGTATGTCATCGGCGTCATCCCGACCTTCATCGAGAAGGACATCTACAACGCGATCGAGACCTACGAACTCGCGCCGGACGGCACCATCAAGACCACCTTCACCTTCAACAAAGGCGCCTTCGACGGCGAGGCGAAGGTCATGAACCCGAAGGGTTTCGTGATCCCCGGCACCAACAACGCCATCTGGGGCATGCAGTTCATCTGGCCCATCAAGGCCGAGTATGTGATCTCTCATGTGGATGCCGACTACACCGAGACCATCATCGCGCGCAGCGCACGCGACTATGTCTGGATCATGGCCCGTACGCCCACGATCGACGATGCGCGCTATGCGGCGCTCGTCAAAAAGGTCGCGGACATGGGGTATGACCTCTCGAAGCTGGTGAAGGTGCCGCAGACGCCCGCTCCTGCGGTGGCTGCCGTCGCCGCGGCCGCCGTGCCGCAGATGAGCGCCGAAGTGTTGTCCGCGCGGCTCGCCCCGGGCGCTGCGTCGCCCGCGCCCTTGGTGCTCGATGTGCGCCGTGCCGAGGAGTTCGCGGCCGGCCGCGTGCCGGGCTCGCGCAACCTGCCCCACGAGCAGCTCGTCGCCGATCCGGCGCTGCTCGGCGCGCCGAAGGATGCCGAGATCGTCGTCTATTGCCAGAGCGGTCGCCGCGCCAACATGGCGCTCGAGGCGCTGCAGAAAGCCGGCTACACCCGCCTCGTGCACCTTGAAGGCGACTTCCCAGGCTGGCAGTCGCAGGGCCGACCGGTCGAGAAGACGGCGCTTTGAGCCGCCTGTCCACGGCGCTGATCGCGTTCCTCGTCGCGTTGCCGGGTGCGGCGACCGCGCAGGATCTTTGGCTCAGCAACGCACGCCTCATCGACGGTCGTCCGGGGACGACCGTACGATCGGTCAACCTGCGCGTCAACGACGGCCGTATCGCAGAGATCACCGCGGCAGCCGACCGTCCGGGTGCCATCGATCTGCGCGGGGCGTTCCTCATGCCGGGCTTCATCGACCTGCACACGCACATCGAGGACCCGGCCTCTGCGCGCCGCGCGTTGTCCTCCGGTGTGACGACCACGCGTGTGCTCGGCGACAACTATCTCAAAGGGATGGCCACGCGCGACCTCGTCCGCAACGGCCGTGTTGCCGGCCCGCAGATGCTGGTGTCGGGCGGTCATGTGCGCCCGCAGCTCGGCGAGTCCTTCGTCCTGAGCTACCCGCAGTTCGGGCAGTACCTGGAGGCGCCGCTCAAGGGGCCTGATCAGGTCGCTGCAGTGGTGCGCGCCGTCATCGACCGCGGTGCTGATGTCATCAAGGTCGGCGCCAGCGAGCGCGCCGGGCTCGCCCGCACGGATCCGCGCAGACAGGAGCTCTCGCATGATGAACTGCGTGCCGCGGTGGCCGAGGCGGCCAAGAACGGCTTGCATGTCGCGGCGCATGCCCACGACCGGCAGGGCGCGAACGCCGCGGTGCGCGCCGGCGTGCGCAGCATCGAGCACGGCACCTATGTCGATGACGAGACGCTGGCGCTGATGCGCAAGCAGGGCACCTTCTTCGTGCCCACGCTCGCGATCATGAGCCCGCTCGGCGATCCGCGCGGCGACGCGGCGGACGACATCGCGCTGCAGCTGCGCACCCTGCACATGATGCGGCCGTTGCGCGATGCGGTGCGCAAAGCGCGTGCGCTCGGCGTCACCGTGGCCGTCGGCACCGACAGTTCCTACGGCGACCGCGACGACTACGGCCGTGTGCGCCCGGCGCACGAGATCCAGGAGCTGATCGGCTGCGGTTACACGCCCATCGAGGCGATCACCGCCGCCACCTACGATGCAGCACGCGTGCTCGGCATCGAAGGGCGCACCGGATCGGTCGCGGTCGGGCTGGAGGCCGATCTGCTGGTGGTGGACCGCGACCCGCGCACCGACCCCACGACCCTGTTCGAGCCCTTGTTGGTGGTCAGCGACGGGAAGATCGCGTTGGATCGCGTCGCGCTGCGCTGAGGGGGTAGATCAGGGTTCAGGCGTGTGGTCCGCTGCTGTGGCGTGTCCCGCGCCGCCCCACCCCCTCCAGGCCGGTCAAGACGCCCCCGGACTCGCCGGGGGATGCCCCGGTGGGTATAGTCGGAAGGTTGTCCAGGGCCCGCCTGAGGGAGGGGGGTCCGGACGGACTTGGACAAGGACGCCATGGATCGCGACGACATCCTGACTTCGGCGCAGCTCGAGGCCTGGTACAAGGCCGCTGCGAAATCAGCCCCCGGGGGTGACCCGGCGCGTCTCAACTGGACCACCCCCGAAGGGCTGGTGGTCAAGCCGCTCTACACGGCGGCGGACCTCGTGGGGCTCCCCCACACCGACACGCTGCCGGGCTTCGCGCCCTTCGTCCGTGGTCCGCAGGCGACCATGTACGCGGTGCGTCCTTGGACGATCCGGCAGTACGCCGGGTTCTCGACCGCCGAGGCCTCGAACGCCTTCTACCGCCAGTCGCTCGCGGCCGGCGGGCAGGGCGTGAGCGTCGCCTTCGACCTCGCCACGCATCGCGGCTACGACAGCGACCACCCGCGTGTGACGGGCGATGTCGGCAAGGCGGGCGTCGCCATCGATTCGGTCGAGGACATGAAGATCCTGTTCGACGGCATACCGCTCGACAAGGTCTCGGTGTCGATGACCATGAACGGCGCGGTGCTGCCGGTGCTCGCGGCCTTCGTGGTGGCCGGCGAGGAGCAGGGGGTGCCGCAGGAGCAGCTCTCCGGCACCATACAGAACGACATCCTCAAAGAATTCATGGTGCGAAACACCTATATCTATCCGCCTGAACCCTCGATGCGCATCGTCGGCGACATCATCGAGCACACGGCGCGGAAGATGCCGAAATTCAACTCGATCTCGATCTCCGGCTACCACATGCAGGAGGCGGGTGCGAACCAGGCGCTCGAGCTCGCCTTCACGCTGGCAGATGGCAAAGAATATGTGAAGACCGCGCTCGCCAAGGGTCTCGATGTCGATGAGTTCGCCGGCCGTCTGAGCTTTTTCTGGGCGATCGGCATGAACTTCTACCTCGAGATCGCCAAGATGCGCGCGGCGCGGCTGCTGTGGTGGCGCATCATGTCGGGCTTCGGCGCCCAGAACCCGAAGAGCCTGATGCTGCGCACGCACTGCCAGACCTCGGGCTGGAGCCTCACCGAACAGGATCCGTACAACAATGTGGTGCGCACCACCATCGAAGCGATGGCGGCGGTGTTCGGCGGCACGCAGAGCCTGCACACCAATTCCTTCGACGAGGCGATCGCGCTGCCCACAGAGTTCAGCGCGCGCATCGCACGCAACACGCAGCTCATCCTCCAGGAAGAGACCCATATCACGAGCGTCGTCGACCCTTGGGCCGGCAGCTACCTGATGGAGAAGCTGACGCAGGACATGGCCGATGCTGCTTGGAAGATCATCGAGCAGGTCGACGGCATGGGCGGCATGACCCGCGCCGTCGAATCGGGTTGGGCGAAACTGCGCATCGAGGCGAGCGCCGCAGAGAAGCAGGCGCGCATCGACTCCGGACGCGATGTCATCGTCGGCGTCAATAAATTCAGGCTCGAGAAGGAAGACCCGGTCGAGTTCCGCGACATCGACAACATGGCGGTACGCGAGAACCAGCTGGCCCGCCTCAAGACGATCCGTGCGGCGCGCGACGCCGGCAAGGTGCAGGCCTGTCTCGACGCCCTCACCGCGGCGGCGCAGTCGGGCGAGGGCAACCTGCTCGCGATCTCCATCGATGCCATGCGTGCGCGTGCGACGGTGGGCGAGGTGAGTGACGCGCTCGAGAAGGTCTGGGGGCGCCACCGAGCCCGATCACAGGAGGTCAGCGGCGTGTACGCAGGAGCCTACGAGGATGCCGGAGACTGGCAGCGCCTCAAGACCGATATCGACGCTTTTGCTACGGAGCAGGGACGTCGTCCGCGCGTGCTGATCGCGAAGCTCGGCCAGGACGGCCATGATCGCGGTGCCAAGGTGGTCGCGAGCGCCTTTGCCGACCTAGGTTTCGATGTCGATGTCGGGCCGTTGTTCCAGACCCCCGAGGAGTGCGCGCGTCAGGCGATCGAGAACGACGTGCATGCGGTCGGTGTCAGCACGCTCGCGGCAGGGCACAAGACGCTGGTCCCTGCCATCATCGAAGCGCTGCGCGCGCAGGGCGGCGGTGACATCGTGGTGTTCGTCGGCGGGGTCGTCCCGCAGCAGGACTACGCGTTCCTGCGATCGGCGGGTGTCAGGGGCATCTACGGTCCCGGCACGCCGATCCCCGAGAGCGCGCGCGATGTGCTGATGCAGATCAAGGCGGCGCGTGTCCCCTGACATCCTCGACGCTGCACCGGCTGCCGACGCTGCGCTCGTGGCGGGGGTGCGTGCGGGCGACCGACGCGCGATCGCCAAGGCGATCACGCTGCTCGAGTCCACGCGTCCCGACCATCGACGCCGCGCCGACGCCTTGCTCGATGCGCTGTTGCCTGCTACCGGGCGCGCGTTGCGCATCGGCATCTCCGGCGTGCCGGGCGTCGGCAAGTCCACCTTCATCGAGACGCTCGGTATGTTCCTCGTGGAGCGCGGCCACCGTATCGCGGTGCTCGCGGTTGACCCGTCTTCGGGACTCACTGGCGGCTCCATCCTCGGCGATAAGACGCGCATGGAGCGGCTCTCGACCGACCCCCGCGCGTACATCCGTCCGACGCCGTCGTCCGGGGCGTTGGGCGGCGTCGCAGAGCGCACGCGTGAAGCGATGCTGGTCTGCGAGGCGGCAGGGTACGACGTCGTGCTCGTCGAGACGGTCGGCGTCGGCCAGTCCGAGACGAGCGTCGCCGGCATGACCGATCTCTTCCTGCTGCTGCAGTTGCCGAACGCCGGCGACGACCTGCAGGCCATGAAGAAGGGCATCATGGAACTCGCGGACCTCGTGGTGATCAACAAATCCGACCTCGATGCTGACGCTGCGCTGCGCGCCGAAGCGCAGGTCACGAGCGCGCTGCGGGTGCTGCGCCATTCGGGCGGGACCCGTTGGCAGACACGCGTGCTGCGTACGAGTGCGCTGTCGGGGGAGGGCATCGCCGCATTGTGGGACACGATCGAGGAGTTCCGCCGCTGTCGCGAGGCCGACGGCGGGTTTGCGGACCGTCGCCGTCGCCAGTCGCTGAATTGGATGTGGGACGAGGTGCACGCGCGCCTGCTCGCGGATTTCCGTGGGCATCCCGCAGTGCGCACCGCTTTGCCTGACACGCTCGCCGAAGTCGAAGGGTCGCGACTCGCGCCCTCATCAGGAGCACGGCGACTGCTCGATCTTTTTGAACAACCTTCGCGGCCGTCCTGAAGCCGCTCTGTCCGAGGACCGCGTCATGCACGACATCATCCAGCAACTGGACAAGAAACGCGCCCAAGCGCGCCAAGGCGGCGGCGCCAAGCGCATCGCTGCGCAGCACGCCAAGGGCAAACTGACGGCCCGTGAACGCATCGAGCTGCTGCTCGATGAGGGGTCTTTCGAGGAATGGGACATGTTCGTCGAGCATCGCTGCAGCGATTTCGGCATGGCGGAGCAGAAGATTCCGGGCGACGGCGTGGTCACCGGTTGCGGCTTCATCAACGGCCGCTTGGTGTTCGTGTACAGCCAGGACTTCACCGTGTTCGGCGGCTCTTTGAGCGAGGCGCACGCACAGAAGATCTGCAAGGTCATGGATACGGCCATGAAGGTCGGTGCGCCCGTCATCGGCATCAACGACTCAGGCGGCGCACGCATCCAGGAGGGTGTGGCCTCCCTCGGCGGCTATGCCGAAGTGTTCCAGCGCAATGTCACGGCTTCGGGCGTGGTGCCGCAGGTCAGCATCATCATGGGCCCCTCGGCGGGCGGCGCGGTCTACAGCCCGGCGCTCACCGACTTCATCTTCATGGTGAAGGACAGCTCCTACATGTTCGTGACCGGCCCTGAGGTCGTGAAGACGGTGACCCACGAGGAGGTCTCCGCAGAGGACCTCGGCGGCGCCATCACGCACACCACGCGCAGCGGTGTCGCCGACCTCGCCTTCGACAACGATGTCGAGGCGTTGCTCATGATCCGGCGGTTCTTCAACTATCTCCCGGCGAACAACCGCGAGAAGCCGCCGATGCGTGAAGCCGGAGACCCTGCAGACCGCGACGATTACTCGCTGGACACCCTGGTGCCTGACAATCCGAACAAGCCCTACGACATGAAGGAGCTGCTCGCGAAAGTGGTCGACGATGGCGAGTTCTTCGAGCTGCAGCCGGAGTACGCGAAGAACATCATCATCGGTTTCGCGCGCATGGACGGACATGTGGTCGGCATCGTCGCCAACCAGCCGTTGGTGCTCGCCGGCTGTCTCGACATCAAGAGCAGCATCAAGGCGGCCCGTTTCGTGCGTTTCTGCGATGCGTTCTCCATCCCGGTGGTCACCTTCGTCGATGTGCCGGGCTTCATGCCGGGCACCTCGCAGGAGTACGGCGGCATCATCAAGCACGGTGCAAAACTCCTCTACGCCTACGCCGAGTGCACGGTGCCGAAGATCACGGTGATCACCCGCAAGGCCTATGGCGGAGCTTACGATGTGATGGCTTCCAAGCACCTGCGCGGCGATGTCAACTTCGCGTGGCCCAACGCCGAGATCGCGGTGATGGGTGCCAAGGGTGCCGTCGAGATCATCTTCCGCGAGGAGAAGGGCGACCCGGCGAAGCTCGCGGCACGCGAGGCCGAGTACAAGGAGAAGTTCGCCAACCCGTTCATCGCCGGTGCGCGCGGTTACATCGACGATGTGATCATGCCGCACGGTACGCGTCGTCGGGTGTGCCGTGCGCTCACGGTGCTGCGCGACAAGAAGATCGAGGAGCCGTGGCGCAAGCACGGCAATATCCCTCTGTGACGGCGTCAAGGAGACCTGCAGGCATGTTCAAGAAGATACTCATCGCCAACCGTGGCGAGATCGCCTGTCGCGTCATCAAGACGGCGCGACGCATGGGCATCAAGACCGTGGCCGTCTACTCGGAGGCCGATAAGGACGCCCGGCATGTCGAGCTCGCCGACGAGGCGGTGCTGATCGGCCCGGCGCCCTCGCGCGAGTCCTATCTTGTGCAGGATCGCATCATCGAGGCCTGCCGCCAGACCGGCGCCGAGGCCGTGCATCCGGGATACGGATTCCTGTCCGAGAACGCCGAGTTCTCGCGGCGTGTCGAGGAGGCGGGGATCGTCTTCATCGGGCCGAAGCACGCTTCGATCGGTGCGATGGGCGACAAGATCGCCTCGAAAGCGCTCGCCGCCAAGGCGGGTGTCAGCACCATCCCGGGCTGGAACGATGCGATCGAGACGCCGGAGCGTGCGGTCGAGATCGCGAAGGACATCGGCTACCCGGTGATGATCAAGGCGAGCGCAGGCGGTGGCGGCAAAGGTCTGCGCGTCGCATGGAACGACAAGGAGGCCTTCGAGGGCTTCAGTTCCTGTCGCAACGAAGCGCGCAACAGCTTCGGCGACGACCGCGTGTTCATCGAGAAGTTCGTCGAGGAGCCGCGCCACATCGAGATCCAGGTGCTGGGTGACGCCCACGGCAACTGTCTCTATCTCTGGGAGCGGGAGTGCTCGATCCAGCGCCGTCACCAGAAGGTGATCGAAGAGGCGCCGAGCCCCTTCCTGGACGACAAGGTCCGCAAGGCGATGGGCGAGCAGGCGGTCGCGCTCGCCAAAGCGGTCGATTACCAGAGCGCAGGCACCGTCGAGTTCGTGGTCGGGAAGGACAAGTCGTTCTACTTCCTGGAGATGAACACGCGCCTGCAGGTGGAGCACCCGGTCACCGAGTGCATCACGGGGCTCGACCTCGTGGAGCAGATGATCCGCGTCGCGGCCGGCGAGAAGCTCGCGTTCAAGCAGAAGGACATCAAGCGCGATGGTTGGGCGATCGAGTGCCGCATCAACGCCGAGGATCCGTTCCGCAACTTCTTGCCCTCGACCGGCCGCTTGGTGAAGTACAGGCCGCCGGCGCAGAACATGGAAGCGTCTCAGCCGGTGCCGCCGGGAGGCGGCGTGCGCGTCGATACCGGTGTGTATGAGGGCGGCGAGATTCCCATGCACTACGACTCGATGATCGCCAAGCTCATCGTGCACGGTCGGGACCGCAGCGAGGCAATCGCGCGCATGCGCGAGGCGCTGAACGGGTTCGTGATCCGCGGCATCTCGAGCAACGTCCCGTTCCAGGCGGCGTTGCTCGCGCATCCGCGCTTCACCGCGGGCGATTTCAACACCGGCTTCATCGCCGAGCAGTACCCCAAGGGGTTCAGTACGACTTCGGTCGCACACGACGAGCCCTCGTTCCTGCTCGCGCTCGCGGCGGTGTCGCACCGTCGTTCGCGCGAACGCGCTGCGACGCTCACCGGGCAGCGTCGCCATCGCGAGGTGCGCATCCGCGAGGACTTCGTCGTGGTGTTGACCGGTGCTGCTGGCGTGCGCGATCACATCCCGGTGTCGGTGCGTCCGCGGGGATCGATTTTCGAGGTGTCCATCGCAGGGCAGACCCACGAGGTCGCCTTCGAGGACAACCTGCGCGATATCGCAGTGCATGGCACCTTTGACAGCCAGCCGTTCTGTGCGCAGATCGAGCGCCACGGGCTCGGTTACAGCGTCTCGCACAACGGTGCGAGCCTGTTCGCACGGGTGTTCTCGCCGCGCCACGCAGAGCTCGAGGCGTTGATGCCGTTCAAGGCGCCGCCCGATCTCTCCAAGGTGCTGCTGTCGCCGATGCCGGGCTTGCTGGTCGACGTCGCGGTGCAGGTCGGACAGACGGTGCGTGCGGGCGAGAAGCTCGCAGCCATCGAGGCGATGAAGATGGAGAACATCCTCTTCGCGGCCCAGGACTGCGTGGTCTCCGAGGTGCTCGCCGCCAAGGGCGACAGCCTCGCGGTCGATCAGGTGATCATGAGGTTCCAGTGACGCGACCGTTCCGGGTGCTCGGCATCCAGCAGGTCGCGATCGGCGGCCCGGACAAGTCTCGCCTGCGGCGGTTGTGGGTGGATATGCTCGGTCTCGAGGTCACGGGGCATTTCCGCAGCGAGCGCGAGAACGTCGACGAGGACATCTGCTCGATGGGCCAGGGCGCGTTCCGCGTCGAAGTGGACCTGATGGAGCCGGTCGATCCGCAGGGCAAGCCCGCGGTGCACGCCACGCCGCTCAACCATATCGGTCTCTGGATCGACGATCTGCCGACGGCGGTCGCGTGGCTCACGGCACAGGGCGTGCGATTCGCGCCGGGCGGCATCCGCAAGGGCGCCGCAGGCCACGACATCTGTTTCCTTCATCCGAAGGCGAACGAGGAGTCGCCGATCGCCGGTGAGGGCGTGTTGATCGAACTGGTGCAAGCGCCGCCGGAGGTCATCGCCGCGCTCGGCGGCCGCTGATCGCGCGATCAGTCCTCGAGCCGCTGCACCGCGACGATGAGTGTGCCGGGTCCGCCGTGCACGCCGATGGCCGCACCCATGTCGGTGAGCGCCGACCACGCGATCCGCTGCGGCGGGATCGTCGCGCGCAGTTCGTCGTAGAGCCGCTGACCCGCCTCGGGACGGTTCGCATGGCCGACCAGCAGGCGTATGCGGTGCGTGCCCGAGTCGATGTCGCTGCGACGTCGCACCAAGCGAATGAAGCGGTCGATGAGGCGGTGTGACCCGAAGAGGCCACCACCGAAGGCGACACGCCCGTCGGGGAAGGTCCGCAGGACCACGTTCAGCCGCAACCATCGGGCGATGTTGCCGACCGCTGCCGGTACGCGGCCGCCCCGCACCGCGAAGTCAATGCGCTCGACGAGCGCAAAGGTCTGGGTACGATCGCGCGCCGCCTCGGTCGCAGCGACCACTTGATCGAGGTCTTGTCCGTCGGCTGCCGCCTCCGCGGCAGCGAGCACCACCAGGGCTTCGCCCACCGACGCATTGCGGGTATCGACGACCGCCACGCGCCGGCCCTCGGCGCTGACACGCTGGGCGACCGTCACGGCCGCGTTGTAGGTGCCGCTGTGGCGCGCGGTGAGGTTCACCGAGATGACGGACTCGTAGTGCGACACCAGGAACTCGAAGATGCGCCGGAAGTCGCCCGGTGGGGGCTGCGAGGTCTTCGGGTGTTCGGGGTTGACGGCGAGTTCGTCGTAGAACTCTGCAGAGGTCATGCTGACCTTGTCGAGATAGGAACGGCCGCCGAAGTGCACGCGCGCGGCGACCATATGGATGCCGAGCCGCTCCATCTCGGCATCGGGCAGATCGCTGCCTGAATCGGTGACCACGGCGACGCGTTGCGCGCGGCGGTGATGCACGGCCGATTGCTGCATGCGCATGTCGTCGGCTTTCTGGCTCTGAACTTCGCCGAAAATCGAGGCTGTCCGGAAGATGGCGTCGGGGTCGTCGCAGTGGATGTGGATGCGGGCCTTGTGCTTGCTGCCGCTGACCACCAGGCTCGCTCCGACCGTCGACAGTGATTCCCGCAGGCCGCGAAGCTCGATGACGTTTTCCGCGCGCGCCACCACCAGACACTCGGTGCAGAAGCGGAAGTCCTGTCCCGCAGCGACCGGCATGGAGCCGGCCATCGCCTCATCGCCTTCGTGTACCGGTGCCACGGTCTCGCCCTTGTCGCCGGTCTTCAGGAAGCGCAGCATCCCTTCGAGCATGTCGACGAAGCCTTGCGCACCGGCGTCGACGACATCGGCGGAACGCAATTCCTTCAGTTGCCCACGGGTCTGCTCCAAGGCGGTACGCACCCGTACCAGCGAACGCTCGAACAAGGTGCCGAAGTCGGCTGCCGCCGAGCTGTCCGCGAGGCTCTTCTGCAAGGCGTCAGCGAACTCGCGCAGCACCGTGAGGATCGTGCCTTCCTGCGGCTGCATCAATGCGTCGCGGGCGTAGGTCGCACCGCTTTGGACCGCTGCCGCGAAATCGGTCAGACCGAGCCTCGCGCGTTGGCCTGCGCCGTCGCCGAGCCCCATCAGGAACTGTGCGAGGATCGCTCCGGAGTTGCCGCGCGCGCCGTCGAGGGCGGCATCGGCCGCGCGGGTCAGCACCCGCCCGGCATCCGCTACCGGCTCACGATCGAGCGCCGACAATACGGCGGCCAGTGTCATCGCCATGTTGGTGCCGGTGTCTCCATCCGGGACCGGGAAGACATTGATCTTGTTGAGGTGATCTGTCCTCTTGAACAGACGGTAGATGCCGGCGCGCAGCAGATCCCCCAGCAGCAAGC
>Ga0192647_101915_pt1 | contig 13247 bp, 10 predicted proteins | sample LauGreFa1BDMLBSN_2_FD_133046 | JGI IMG/M metagenome (GOLD analysis project Ga0192647, IMG submission 133046) | Freshwater lake microbial communities from Lake Michigan, USA - Fa13.BD.MLB.SN - reassembly | ecosystem: Environmental > Aquatic > Freshwater > Lake | place: Lake Michigan, USA...
AAAAGTTAAATTGATTTCACCGATTGCTATGGAAGATGGATTGCGATTTGCAATTCGTGAGGGTGGTCGTACAGTAGGTGCCGGTGTTGTTGCATCAATACTTGAATAAAATAAATAATTAATATACTATATCAAGTTCTGTAAAGTTTTTCTGAATAGGTCAGTAGTTCAATTGGTAGAATGGCGGTCTCCAAAACCGCTGGTTGGGGGTTCGAGCCCCTCCTGGCCTGCCAGTCAGATTAAACAAATCGATATTATCCATACAATAAAAAAACATGAATACTCAAGCAGAATCATCAGCGGCTGTTGCTGATATTATTAAGCAAGTTTTTTCTGTTATCCTCGTGGTTGCAGGTATAGCAGCATTCTATTATTTTTCAACAGATCACGGTGACTTAAAAGAAATTCGGCTTTTATACCGAGTTTTAGGGTTGGTAGCTTTGATGTCAGTAGTGGTGGCTATGATGCTATCCACTGAATTAGGGCGAACTGTTTGGACTTTTGCACTTGAGTCTCGCCAAGAAGTTAGAAAGGTGGTATGGCCAACTAGGGAAGAGACTATGAGAACCACTATGTTGGTTTTTGTTATGGTATTTGTTGTGGGGCTAATCTTGTGGTTGCTTGATATGTTTCTTTTCTGGGGAGTGCGTTTTCTAACTGGGCAGGGTGGGTAAGAAAATGTCTTTACGCTGGTACGTTGTTCACGCCTACTCAAACTTTGAAAACAAAGTTAAGCAAGCGTTGGAAGATAGAATTGAAAGAGAAGGCCTTGGTCAATACTTTGGAAAGATTCTCGTTCCCACGGAAGAGGTTATTGAAATGAGGATGGGTCAACAACGTAAAAGTGAAAGAAAGTTTTTCCCTGGTTACGTACTTGTTCAAATGGAGTTGACCGATGAGACATGGCATTTGGTGAAGGATGTGCCAAGAGTACTTGGTTTTATCGGAGGAACGTCAGATCGTCCAGCGCCAATATCAGAAAAAGAAGCTATGTCTATTCTTAATAGGGTAGAAGATGGTGTTAATAAGCCAAGACCTAAAGTATTATTTGAGGTTGGTGAAGTTATTAGGGTTAATGATGGGCCGTTTAAGGATTTTAATGGCGTGGTTGAAGAAGTCAATTATGAGAAAAATAAATTAAAAATTTCTGTTTTGATTTTTGGTCGATCTACATCTGTAGAGTTAGCTTTTGGGCAGGTTGAGAAGAGCTGATTAATAAAGGTAGCGTATCAAAGAATAAGTTATGAGTCTTTGTTTGGTATAGGCAAAGATTATTTGTGTTTGGGGGAGCTGAAAAGCGTCTGCACCTCGTATTGGAGTTAAATGATGGCTAAAAAAATAACGGCATACATTAAGTTACAAGTTAAGGCGGGTGAAGCAAACCCGAGTCCTCCAGTTGGTCCGGCATTGGGTCAGCGTGGTGTAAACATAATGGAATTTTGTAAAGCATTTAATGCTAAAACCCAGGATGTAGAAAAAGGCTTGCCTTTACCTGTAGTTATAACAGTTTATAGTGATCGAAGCTTCACTTTTATTACTAAAACGCCACCAGCTTCAATTCTTCTTAAGAAGGCAACTGGTTTAAAAAGTGGTAGCAGCAATCCAAATACCAAAAAAGTAGGAACAGTCACTTTGGCTCAGCTAGAAGAAATCGCTAAAATAAAAATGGAAGATTTGAATGCTGCAAATTTAGACGCAGCTATAAAAACAATTGCAGGCAGCGCACGGAGCATGGGCCTCAATGTGGAGGGTTTGTAATGGCTAAGCTATCAAAAAAAGCAAAATTAATTAAGAGTAAAGTTGATAAAACTAAGCAATACTCAATTATAGATGCGGTTAATATTCTAAAGGAAGTTAGAGCTGAAAAATTTAGTGAAGCAATTGACGTAAGTGTTAATTTGGGTATTGATCCAAGGAAATCTGATCAAAATGTGCGTGGTGCAACAGTACTTCCTCATGGTACCGGTAAAACAGTTCGTGTGGCTGTATTTACACAAGGTCCAAGTGCAGATGCTGCAACTGCAGCAGGCGCTGATATTGTAGGCATGGAAGATCTTGCAGAGTTAGTCAAAAAAGGTGAAATGAATTTTGACGTTGTTATTGCATCTCCTGATGCGATGAGAGTTGTTGGTCAATTAGGTCAGATATTAGGCCCAAGAGGATTAATGCCAAACCCTAAAGTTGGCACAGTAACACCAGATGTTGCAACAGCAGTAAAAAATGCTAAATCAGGGCAGGTTCGTTATCGAAATGATAAGGGTGGGATTATTCACTGTACATTAGGAAAAGTATCGTTTGATGCAACTGCAATACAAGCAAATTTGGAAGCATTGCTTTCTGATCTGAGAAAGGCAAAACCATCAGCTGCTAAAGGGATTTATATTAAAAAGATTAGTATTTCATCTACGATGGGCCCAGGTCTATGGATAGATGCAAGTAGCATTACAATTTAAGTAAGAAAAAAACTTTGGGTTGCCGTAAGTGCGGTAGCCGTCAAAGACCGCAGGGGTTGAGAAACTTAATTATCCTGCGCAGGCGGAAGTAAGTACCTTCAAAAGGGAAAGAACCGTTAGGGGCATCCATAAGATGTGTTTTTTTAACGCTGGGTTAAATTACCAGAGAAATACCGGAGCTAAGCTGTGGCACTAAATTTAGATGGCAAAAAAGCTGTCGTTGAAGAAGTAGCGCAATATGCTGCAAAAGCGCATTCTGCGGTTGTTGCTGAATACCGTGGGTTAACAGTTACGGAATTAACCGAACTGCGTAAAACAGCAAGAGAAACTGGCGTATATTTACGTGTAGTTAAGAATACATTGGCAAAACGAGCTGTTGTAGGAACTGAGTTTGAATGCATGCAGACCGCATTGATTGGTCCATTAATTATTGCATTTTCAATGGAAGATCCTGGTTCTGCAGCACGTTTAATCAGTGATTTTGCTAAAACTCACGACAAGTTAATTACTAAGATTGTTGCAATTGGTGGTACAGCGTTTGATGGATCTGAGCTTGCTCGATTGGCACGATTGCCAACTCGTGATCAAGGTATCAGTATGTTAATGTCAGTTATGAAAGCACCTGTAGAGAAACTTGTGCGTACATTGGCTGCTGTTAAAGACCAAATGCAAGAAGCCGCATAAAAGCAAATTACCCAGTTTAAAATCAAATTATTTTAGAGGAATACACAATGGCAATCTCACAAGCCGATATATTAGACGCGGTTTCAAAAATGACTGTTATGGAAATTGTTGATTTAATTTCAGCAATGGAAGAAAAATTCGGCGTATCTGCAGCAGCAGCAGTCGTGGCAGCTCCTACAGCATCTGCGGCGGTAGCTGAAGAGCAAACTGAGTTTGATGTTATATTGACATCTTTTGGTGATAATAAAGTTGCAGTAATTAAAACAGTACGTGGTATTACTGGTTTAGGCCTAAAAGAAGCTAAGGACGCTGTTGAAGGCGTACCTACCGTTCTGAAAGAAGGCGTACCAAAAGCTGAAGCTGAAGATATTAAAAAGCAGCTTGCTGAAGCGGGCGCAGCTGTCGAAATTAAATAATATAATTTTGATAACATTGAAGAGGCAATACATTTCTGTCTCTATTTAAAGTATGGCTGGCGACTTTGGTCGCCGGCCTTTTACTGCTTGTATTTATACACAGTAGAAATAATTCATTATCAAAAGGTTTGGAAGCGATATGTCCTACTCTTTTACCGAAAAAAAGCGTATTCGAAATAACTTTGGGAAAAGTACTGAAGTACTTGAGGTTCCCTATCTCTTAGCAACACAGATAAATTCCTATGCAGATTTTTTGCAGTCTGGTGTATCTCCAGATAAGCGAACTAGCAATGGTTTACATGCAGCATTCTCAAGTGTTTTCCCCATTGACAGTCATTCTGGTTATGCCGTATTAGAATATGTCAAGTATCGATTAGGAGAGCCAACTTTTGATGTAAGGGAGTGTCAACAACGTGGAGCTACTTATGCTGCTCCGCTTAGGGTTCTAGTTCGTTTAGTTATCTACGATAAAGAAACATCTGCAAATGCTAAAGTAGTTAAAGACATACGTGAACAAGAAGTTTATATGGGTGAACTGCCTTTAATGACCGATAATGGTACATTCGTCATTAATGGAACCGAGCGCGTTATAGTTTCTCAATTACATCGTTCTCCAGGTGTATTTTTTGATCACGACAAAGGGAAGACGCACTCATCGGGTAAGTTATTATTCAATGCAAGAGTAATACCTTATCGGGGTTCCTGGCTTGATTTTGAATTTGATCACAAAGATTGTGTATACGTTAGGATAGATCGCCGTAGAAAAATACCGGCAACTATATTGCTCAGAGGATTAGGTTTCGATAATGAAGAAATGATTAAAATCTTCTTTGAAACTAATAGATTTACATTAACGGCTGACAAATGTCTATTCAACATAGTACCTGAAAGAATGCGAGGTGAAATATCAGCATTTGATATAAAACACAATAATCAGGTTTTAGTTGAGGAAGGAAGACGGATCACTGCTAAGCATATTCGTGAAATGAATAAAGTCGGTTTGACTGAGGTAGAGGTTCCAAGAGATTATCTTGTCGGTAAGATATTAGGTCATAATTTAGTTGATGAATCAACTGGCGAATTGGTAGCCAATGTAAATGATGAAATCACACAAGTCATTATCGATCGTTGTTTAGAAAGTGGTGTTTCTGAAATTAACACTTTGTTTGTGAATGATTTGGACAATGGCCCATACATTAGTAATGCTATGAGGATAGATACCACAACTAATGCTTTAGAAGCTTTGGTTGAAATCTATCGTATGATGCGACCAGGTGAGCCACCTACAAAAGAATCAGCTGAAAATCTATTTCAAAACTTATTTTTTACAGACGATAGATATGATTTATCAACAGTAGGTAGGATGAAGTTTAATCGTAGATTAGGACGTGAAAATTCCACAGGATCAGGAACATTAACAAAAGAAGACATAATTGATGTTTTAAAAGAATTAATCTCCATTCGTAATGGAAATGGAACAGTTGATGATATTGATCATCTAGGTAATCGACGGGTACGTTCAGTTGGTGAGATGATCGAAAATCAATTCAGAGTTGGCTTAGTAAGAGTAGAGAGGGCAGTTAAAGAGCGATTAACTCTTGCTGATTCAGAAGGCTTAATGCCACAAGAAATAATAAACGCTAAGCCGGTTTCTGCAGCGGTTAAAGAGTTTTTTGGATCAAGTCAATTATCTCAGTTTATGGATCAAAACAATCCATTATCTCAAGTGACTCATAAGCGAAGGGTCTCAGCTTTAGGACCAGGGGGTTTAGCAAGAGAGCGTGCAGGATTCGAGGTGCGAGATGTGCATGCAACACATTATGGTCGCGTTTGTCCGATTGAAACTCCTGAAGGGCCAAACATTGGGTTAATTAATTCATTATCCGTCTATGCTCGAACTAATGATTATGGTTTCCTGGAAACACCTTATAGAAAAGTAGTTAATGGATATGTAACTGATCAGGTAGATTATTTATCTGCTATAGAAGAGGGTGAATTTGTTATTGCACAGGCGAGTGTCGCAGTTGATGAAACTGGAAAGCTAGTAGAAGGATTAGTGTCTTGTAGGCATAAAGATGAATTTGCACTAGCTATGTCAGACACTGTGCAATATATGGATGTATCATCAAAACAGATTGTTTCAGTTGCGGCTTCAATTATTCCTTTCTTGGAGCATGACGATGCCAATCGTGCTTTGATGGGGTCAAACATGCAGCGTCAGGCGGTACCTACATTAAGAGCTGAAAAGCCATTAGTGGGTACTGGTATGGAGAGAATCGTAGCAAAAGATTCAGGTGTAACGGTTGTTGCTGCGCGTGGCGGTAGCATTGAAGCGGTCGACGCGGCTCGAATTGTTGTGCGTGTAAATGATACCGAAACGGAAACAGGTGCGCCTGGCGTTGATATTTATAATCTCACTAAATATACACGTTCAAATCAAAATACTTGTATCAACCAAAAGCCTCTAGTTAAGCCAGGTGATATTGTAAGTGCTGGTGATATTCTAGCTGATGGTCCTTCGACAGACATGGGTGAGTTAGCTCTCGGTCAAAATATGTTGGTAGCATTTATGCCATGGAATGGTTATAACTTTGAAGATTCCATATTAGTATCTGAGCGAGTTGTTAAAGAAGATCGATTTACTACTATACATATTGAAGAAAAAACATGTGTTGCAAGGGATACAAAACACAGTCCGGAAGAGATAACGGCTGATATTCCGAATGTAAGTGAGGAAGCTCTCTCTAAGCTCGATGCCTCTGGGATAGTATATGTTGGCGCAGAAGTTAAGGGTGGTGATATTTTGGTGGGAAAAGTAACGCCAAAAGGAGAAACTCAATTAACGCCAGAAGAAAAGCTTTTACGTGCAATTTTTGGAGAAAAGGCTGCAGACGTTAAAGATACTTCTTTGCGTGTTCCTGGTAGCATTGAAGGTACAGTTATAGATGTTCAAGTGTTTACTCGTGACGGTGTTAAAAAAGACCAACGAGCCTTGGACATAGAGCAAGAAGAAATTAATCGTTATAGAAAAGATCTTGATGATCAGCTTAAGATTCTTGAAGAGGATATTTTTGCACGTGTGGCTAAACTCCTGCTCGGCAAGGCCGCTCATTCAGGTCCAGGTGGTCTTAAAGCAGGTGTGTTGATATCAGAAGAGTACCTTAATGGATTAAGGCATTCTGAATGGTTAAAAATAAAAATGAAAGATGAAGAAATAAATCTTCAGCTTGAAACAGTTATTGGTCAAGTCGATAAACAAAGAAAAGATTTTGATGATAAATTTGAAGTCAAACGTAAAAAAATAACAATGGGCGATGATTTAGCGCCGGGCGTGCTAAAAATGGTCAAGGTATATTTGGCAGTTAAACGTCGAATTCAGCCAGGTGATAAAATGGCTGGACGACATGGAAATAAGGGTGTTATTTCCATGATTAGACCAATTGAAGACATGCCTTATACTGCTGATGGTAATCCTGTTGATATAGTATTGAATCCTTTAGGTGTGCCTTCACGGATGAATGTTGGCCAAGTATTGGAGACACATTTAGGTTGGGCTGCTAAAGGTTTAGGTATTAAAATCGGGAAAATGCTTGAGGCTAAATACGATCAAGAAAAATCTAAAGTTATAGCAATAAGGGATTATCTCAATAAAATCTATAATAGCAGTGGTCGCAAAGAAAATCTTGATTCATTCTCTGACGAAGAGATTCTTGAAATGGCAAATAATCTAATTGCTGGAGTACCTATGGCGACTCCAGTATTTGATGGTGCTAGTGAAGATGAAATTCGCACGATGTTAAAACTGGCGGATTTACCAGAGCATGGTCAAATTACTCTTTATGACGGCTTAACAGGTGAGCCATTTGAACGAGAAGTAACTGTTGGCTATATGTACATGCTTAAGTTAAATCATTTAGTTGACGATAAGATGCATGCGAGATCAACAGGCCCATATAGTCTAGTTACGCAGCAGCCATTGGGCGGTAAAGCCCAGTTTGGCGGACAAAGATTCGGTGAGATGGAGGTATGGGCTCTTGAGGCTTATGGAGCAGCTTATACATTACAAGAAATGCTAACCGTTAAGTCAGATGATGTAACTGGTAGAACTCGAATGTATAAAAACATAGTCGATGGAGATCATAAAATGGAAGCCGGTATGCCTGAGTCATTTAATGTTCTAATTAAAGAAATCCGATCATTGGCAGTTAACATAGAATTGCAGCGTGAATAGAGCTTGAACTAGAGACTTATAAAGTCAACATTTTACTTTGATGATTTCTAATAATTTATGCGAATTATTAGTTACTTTGTAACAACGAAATGCATCTTTGCTATATTACTTGTGTTATGTAGATGCTAATAATTACTTAGTAAAATGTATAAAATGCGTTTAAGCCTGTTCTGGATTACACCAGAAATTATATAAAGAGGATATGCTCTTGAAAGATCTAATGAATTTTCTAAAACGTCAAGGCCGTGCTGATGATTTCGATGGAATCAGTATTGGTTTAGCATCGCCAGATATGATCCGATCATGGTCTTATGGTGAGGTAAAAAAACCTGAGACTATTAACTATAGAACCTTCAAGCCAGAGCGGGATGGTTTATTTTGTGCAAAAATCTTTGGCCCTGTAAGTGATTATGAATGTCTTTGCGGTAAATATAAGCGACTAAAGCATCGTGGTGTCATATGTGAAAAATGTGGCGTAGAAGTTACTTTATCTAAAGTGCGCCGTGAAAGAATGGGTCATATTGATCTTGCAAGTCCAGTTGCGCATATTTGGTTTTTAAAGTCATTGCCTTCAAGAATAGCATTGCTTTTGGATATGACGCTGCGAGAAATAGAGCGTGTTTTGTATTTTGAATCATTTGTCATTTTAGATCCAGGCATGACGCCCTTAGATAAGGGTCAATTATTGACTGATGATGAGTATCTTGATGCAGTGGAATTACATGGAGATGATTTCGTTGCCAAAATGGGTGCTGAAGCAATCTATGATTTATTAAAAGCCATTGATTTAAAAGAACAAGTTGAAATTCTTCGTGAAGAAATAAATTCAACTAATTCAGAAACTAAAATCAAGAAGTATTCTAAGCGTCTTAAGGTTATGGACGCCCTTTTAAGCTCGAAGAATCGTCCAGAATGGATGATTCTTAAAGTGCTTCCAGTATTGCCACCAGAGTTGCGACCATTGGTTCCTCTGGACGGTGGAAGATTTGCAACATCTGATCTAAATGATTTGTATCGTAGAGTTATCAACCGAAACAATCGATTAAACCGTTTATTGGATCTTAATGCTCCGGACATTATCGTTCGAAATGAAAAGCGTATGTTGCAGGAATCAGTTGATGCCTTATTAGATAATGGCAGGCGTGGTCGTGCTATTACAGGCACTAATAGACGTCCACTTAAATCATTAGCTGATATGATTAAAGGGAAGCAAGGGCGTTTTAGGCAGAATTTGTTAGGTAAGCGTGTTGATTATTCAGGCCGATCAGTGATTGTTGTTGGTCCAACATTGCGACTTCATCAGTGTGGTTTACCAAAGAAAATGGCTCTAGAATTGTTTAAGCCATTTATATTTAGTAAGCTCCAGTTCCGTGGATTAGCAACAACCATTAAAGCAGCAAAAAAAATGGTTGAAAGGGAAGGGCCAGAAGTATGGGATATTCTAGAAGAGGTCATTCGGGAGCATCCGATTTTATTAAATCGTGCACCTACATTACATCGTCTAGGTATCCAAGCATTTGAACCTACCTTAATCGAAGGAAAGGCGATCCAATTACATCCACTAGTCTGTAGTGCATTTAATGCCGATTTTGATGGCGATCAGATGGCAGTTCATATACCGTTGTCTATCGAAGCGCAATTGGAAGCCAGAACCTTAATGATGGCAACTAATAATATTTTATCTCCAGCAAATGGAGAGCCGGTTATCAATCCGTCTCAGGACGTAGTATTGGGGTTATATTATATTAGTCGTGAAAAAATTAATGCAAAAGGCGATGGTAGTATATTTGTAAGTGTTGGTGAAATTCATAAAGCATTACAAATAAAATCGGTTGAGTTGCAGTCAAAAATACAGTTACGCATTACTGAAAAAGTTATGAATGGCGAAGGCGTAATAGAAGATAAGACACGCAGAGTAGAAACAACCGTTGGTCGTGCATTAATCTGGGAAGTTGTTCCAAATCGTATGCCATATGAATTAGTCAATTGCGATATGACTAAGAAAAATATCTCAAAGTTAATCAACTATAGCTATAGATATCTAGGAAATAAAGATACAGTTGTTTTGGCAGATCAACTAATGTACTTAGGATTTAGATATGCAACCATATCAGGCGTCTCATTTGGTATTGAAGATATGGCTATCCCAGCAAAAAAAGTGGATATCATAAATGCAGCTGATAGGGAAGTTAATGAGATACAAAGTCAGTATGCCTCTGGTTTAGTAACAGATGGTGAGCGGTACAACAAAGTTGTTGATATATGGTCACATGCTAATGATCAAGTTGCTAAAGTTATGATGGATGGATTAGGTGAGGAATCGGTAGTTGATGCTCACGGTAAAAACGTAAAGCAAAAGTCGTTCAACTCGATTTTCATGATGGCAGAGTCTGGTGCTCGTGGTTCTGCAGCACAAATTCGACAATTGGCTGGTATGCGTGGATTAATGGCAAAACCAGATGGTTCTATTATAGAAACACCAATTACTGCAAATTTCCGTGAAGGCTTGGATGTATTGCAATATTTTATTTCAACACACGGTGCAAGAAAAGGTCTTGCTGATACTGCATTAAAAACGGCCAATTCTGGTTACTTAACACGTAGATTAGTTGATGTTGCCCAAGATTTGGTTATTACAGGAAATGATTGCGGTACATCAAGTGGATTGATTATGACGCCAATCATTGAAGGTGGAGATGTAGTAGAGCCATTATCTGAAAGAGTGTTAGGTAGAGTTGCCGTTAATGACATTATGGATGCGGCTGGAGAAAAAATAATAGTCCCAGCTAAAACTTTACTAAACGAGAGCTGGGTATCTATATTAGAAGAGCATAGTATTGATCAGGTATTGGTTCGTTCAATTATTACATGTGAGAACAGGCATGGTGTTTGTGCGGCATGTTATGGACGGGATTTAGGTCGCGGACATTTAGTTAATATTGGCGAAGCAGTTGGAGTTATTGCTGCGCAATCAATCGGTGAGCCAGGAACGCAGTTAACAATGCGTACGTTCCATATTGGTGGTGCAGCTTCAAGGTCTGTAGCAATCAGTAATGTACAGGTCAAATCATCAGGTACTGTTCGATTAAATAATTTAAAGTCAGTAATAAATCGTGAAGATAAGTTGGTGGCCGTATCTAGATCTGGTGAAGTTGGAGTTGTTGATGAATACGGTCGTGAAAGGGAGAGATATAAAATTCCTTATGGAGCAGTGTTGTCTGTGCAAGAAGGATCTAAAATAAATGCTGGCGATATAATTGTTACTTGGGATCCATTTACACATCCTGTTATAACAGAAGTTGATGGAATTGTTGAACTGAAAGATTTTATTGATGGTGTAACTGTCCAAAAACAATCTGATGAAGTTACAGGACTAAGTTCATTGGTAGTAACTGATCCAAAGCAACGTGGTTCGGCAGGAAAGGAATTGCGTCCTATGGTTAAATTATTGGATGAACAAGGAAATACTATTTATTTACCAGGAACAGAAATACCCGCACAATATTTTTTACCCGCTGGTGCTATTGCAGGGATCAAAGATGGTGGTGAGGTTCGAGTTGGTGATGTTTTAGCTAGGATTCCACAGGAATCAAGTAAAACTAGAGATATTACTGGTGGATTACCACGCGTTGCTGATTTATTCGAAGCTCGTAAAACTAAAGATCCAGCAATATTGGCTGAAACAAGTGGAACCATATCTTTTGGTAAGGAAACTAAAGGCAAACAGCGTGTAATAATTACTGATGCGAATGGCGAGCAAGTAGAAACATTGATACCTAAATGGCGTCATATTACTGTTTTTGAAGGTGAATATGTTGAGAAGGGTGAGACTATTGCAGAGGGTGAATTAACGCCACATGATATTCTCAGATTAAGAGGGATCGAAGAATTAGCTAATTATCTTGTTAAAGAAATACAAGATGTGTATCGATTGCAAGGTGTAAAAATCAACGACAAGCATATTGAAGCGATTATTCGCCAAATGTTAAGAAAAGTTGAGATTACTTCTGCTGGCGATACTGATTTTGTAAAAGGTGAGCAAGTTGAGCGAGCTGCGATGAGGGTTGAAAATGACAGAATTGAGTCTGAAGGAAAAATCCCAGCTAGTTATGAGTCCATTTTACTTGGTATTACAAAAGCTTCATTAGCTACTGAATCGTTCATTTCTGCTGCATCGTTCCAGGAAACCACAAGAGTGCTTACTGATGCGGCTGTCAGAGGTCTAAATGATGGGCTGCAAGGGCTTAAAGAAAACGTAATTGTTGGGCGATTGATACCTGCAGGTACTGGATTGGCATATCATGAAAATAGAAAAAATCGTTATTTACAGCATCAGGTTGTAGATAATGAAGCAGCAGTAAATGTTGATGCAATGGATGTTGAAGAGGCGCTTAAACAAGCCTTGAATGTATAAGCGGATCTTTACTATTTAAAGAAAATTGAACTTGACCTGATGAGTAATAACAAGTATTATGCTCTGCTCACATAAGCAAAAGTGCTTAGGTCAGGTCTATATAAATATGCTTGTTGTTGTTACTGGTAATAAGTAATTTATAATCTGACAGTTAAATTGTATATCGGAGTAAACAAATATGGCCACGATCAACCAATTAGTTCGAAAGCCACGCGCTAAAAAAGTAGAAAAAAGCAATGTGCCTGCATTAGAGGCATGTCCTCAGCGCAGAGGTGTATGTACGCGCGTATATACAACTACTCCAAAGAAGCCAAATTCAGCGCTTCGAAAGGTTGCGAGGGTGAGGTTAACAAATGGAGCTGAGGTAAGTAGTTACATTGGTGGTGAAGGCCATAATTTACAAGAGCATTCTGTAGTGTTAATCAGAGGTGGTCGTGTAAAGGATTTACCAGGCGTAAGGTATCACGTTGTTCGTGGTAGTTTGGATGCATCAGGTGTGAATAATAGAAAATGCGGTCGCTCCAAATATGGAACAAAAAGACCTAAAAGTTAATGTGAGTTGGTGAGAAATGTCTAGAAGAAGAGTAGCAACAAAAAGAGAGATTATTCCGGATCCAAGATTTGGAAGCGTAATGCTTACTAAATTTATGAATATGATCATGGAAAGTGGTAAGAAATCTGTTGCGGAAGGAATTGTTTATGGTGCTTTGGATGTGATTGAAGGTAAAGGGCACGCTGAGCCACTTGATATTTTATCAAAAGCATTGGAAAACGTTCAGCCAAGGGTTGAGGTTAAATCCCGACGTGTTGGTGGTGCAACCTACCAAGTTCCTGTTGAGGTTAGGCCATCTCGTCGAATGGCTTTGGCAATGCGTTGGTTGATTGATGCTTCTCGTAAAAGAAATGAACGCAATATGTCCTCAAAACTTGCTGGTGAGTTAATGGATGCATTTGAAAGCAGAGGGTCTGCCGCCAAGAAGCGAGAAGATACTCATAGAATGGCTGAGGCTAATAAAGCATTTTCTCACTACCGTTGGTAGGATAATTAA
>Ga0192647_101916_pt1 | contig 13244 bp, 8 predicted proteins | sample LauGreFa1BDMLBSN_2_FD_133046 | JGI IMG/M metagenome (GOLD analysis project Ga0192647, IMG submission 133046) | Freshwater lake microbial communities from Lake Michigan, USA - Fa13.BD.MLB.SN - reassembly | ecosystem: Environmental > Aquatic > Freshwater > Lake | place: Lake Michigan, USA...
AGGATTCAGATTATACGCTTCTAAATAGTATTTTTCGGCCTCAACAAGTTTTGCTGATTTTTCATAAACCTGCCCTAAAACCAGCTTTAATATATCGTTATCAGGAGCTAATTCAATGGCATTTTGAACTTTAACAATTAAGTCTTGTGTTTTTTTACGGGCTAGGTAAATATCAATTTCAGTACCTATTAATACCATGTTGCTTTCAAACAGATCTTTACCTTTTTCAATAACACTCAAAGCAGATGCTGTGTCTTTTTCTGCTAAGTAAAGTTTTAACATGGATTCATATATAAAAGCTTCTTTATATCCCATTCGCATAAGCGTTTCGGCAATCTGTTTCATTTGATTTTTATCGCCGGCATATGTATTTACTTTAAATCGATTGTACACCAATTTTTCTTTGGTTATGTTAGAACGCTTCATAGCCTGATCAAAATCATAGGGCAGGGCGTTTTCAAGTAAATTATATATTGCTAAAGCCTCTGTATACATTGAATTAGGTACATAATACGATTCCGATTTACGCAGGCAAGCCGAAGCCGCTTGTACCAGCCAATTTTTTACTTCGTCCTTATAAATTAATTCTTTATCTAAAATAAAACACTGTGTAAAAGCTTCTAATGCTTTTTCTTCTGATTTTGAATCTAAGGCTCTAATGCGTGAAGAGGTATCGGCATAAATCGCTTTAAATACTTCACCGCGGCATTTCCAAGTTTTAGCTTTACCCTTAGTTTCAGCATGCGCAATGGCGGCATCGGCAGCACTGCGGGCTTTTTCAAAGTCTTTATTGCGAGTGTAATTAATCATATTTTGCACATTTATGCTTTGCGATTTATAATACATGGGCATTGCAAAAATGGCAAGTACAGCCAAATGGATTTTAATTTTCATGCTATAAAACTAAATTAATCAATTGAAATTTTTTTGAATTTAACGTTATTCAACAGTTCTTTTTGCTGACCTTCTTTTGCTTTTTCAATTTGCGATTCAATGATATAACGATCACCAACTACAACCGTAGTTAATAAAGCAGGTAAAAACGATTTAGAAATTTGAGCGTTTACATCATTTCGTGTCATGGCATTTAAAATTTCGTTTTGTTTTCTTGTAAAATCACTGGGTAAATTAAATCGCTGTATGTTATACAAAAAAGAAGCTTTTTGCATGGGCGCTTCGTATTTTAAAGCCTCTTGGTTTAATAAGGAGCTTTTGGTAAAGTTTAATTCTTCATCACTAATGCCATCTTTTACGTAACGGTTTAACTCTTTAAAAATTTCAGCAAGCGACAAAGCGGTTGCACTGCGCTTAACAGAAGATGATAATACAAACCTTCCATTGTAGGCATCACCTTCAAAACTGGAGCGTATGCCATAAGTATAGCCTTTTTGCTCGCGCAGATTTAAATTTAAGCGGCTGTTAAAATTACCTCCAAAAATAAAATTGGCGATGCGGTTTTTGTAAAAATCACCGGTAGCATCAAATTTTAAAGACGGGTACCCCATTTTAATTACTGAAGACGAAGCAAGGGTTTTATTGCCTATTAAAAACTGCTGATTGGCAGTGGGTTTTGCTGCGGGCACATCAGGCAATTTAAGTCCTTTTGATTTCCAGTTACCCAAAAAACTAAGTTTATTAAGTATATCCTGCTCTTCAATGTCACCAACAACTACAATCCGCATAAAGTCAGGGGCATAATATGAATTGTAGTACGATTTTAAATCAGAAAGTTCAATGGCATCAACTGTTTTGGTACTTGGACGAAGCCCCATAATATTATCACCGTACATGGCATAATCAAATAATTTATCTGCTATTTGATCGGCAGATGTTTCTTCATCTTTTATGCTGGCCCGGTATTGTTTTTTGGCGAGTTTAAAATCTTCTTCTTTAAAACCGGGATGAAACAGTTTTTCATCTAATAATTTTAAGGTCGCATCTAAATTGTTATTTAAACTGCGAATCATAATGGAAGTACTTAACCGGTCAGAAGAAAAGCTAATGCTGCTTCCCATTTTATCTAAGGCAGCACTTATTTGCTCAGTAGTAAAGTGTTCAGTACCTTCATTAAGCATGGCTGCTGTCATTTCAGGTATGCCTAATTTTTTTAACTTGTCCTGAATAAATAAACTACCGCCTTCAAGGGTAATAAACACATTTACTTCGGGTGTTTCTTTTGAAACGGTACCAATAACAGGAACCCCATTTTTTAATTTTTGCTGAAAATATACAGGTGTTTTAACAGTTACAGCGCTACCTGCAACCGGGCGAAGTGCACGGTTAAAGGCATCGGGTATGGGTTGATAGCTGAGTCCTTTATATTCGGGATTTTCCTCATAGGGTAATGCCGCATAGGGATTAATACTTTTAACCGAATCTTTTGTATCCATTATAGGATACGTATTTAATACAGCCGCTCCGGAGCCTTTGATATATTTTTTAAAAACACGTTCGATGTCTTCCTTGGTAACTTTTGTATAGCGGTCTAGTTCTTCAGATATATAAAATGATTTTGACAATAGGCGCTCCCATTCTGAAATTATACTGGCTTTACCAAAAACCGAATTTACACCAGAATATATTTGCGATTCAATTTGCCCTTTTGCAATGGCAAGCGCTTCATCGGTTATACCACTTAAAGCAAACTCATCAATAGCGGCTTTTACCTTGTTGTCCAGTTCCGAAAATAATTTTTCAAGGTCAAAATCTTCAGGTGGATACGCAAAAATTTGAATTTGAAATTCACCGGAAAGATCTTCCGATTGATGACTTACTCCTGCTTGTACAGCTAATTTAGATTTTACAAAATTTTTATAAAACACAGAATTATTACCCCCGCCCATCATAGTAGATAATAAATCTAAAGCGGGTTCGTCTTTATGATAATGACTTACGGTAGGGTAAACTCTAAGATTTAAAGGAAAATAAGTGCGGTCTTTGTAGGCTGTATATTTATCACTAGCTATGGTAACTGCAGGCGTGCGCAGTTTTTTAACTTCTGGACAGGGTTTAAGTGATCCAAAGTACTTTTCAATCCAATCTAATGCCTGTGTGCCTTGAAAATCACCACTAACGGTTAAAATAGCATTATTAGGTCCATACCAGCGTAAAAAGAAATTTTTTACATCAGTTAAGTTGGCTTTATTTAAATCGTCAACGTATCCAATTACTGGCCAGCTGTAAGGATGTGCATTAGGGTATAAGGTTTTATTTATTTCTTCAACAAAGGCCATGGCATAGGGCTGATTTTCGACATTTTGCGATTTTTCATTTTTTACGGCATCGCGCTGGTTTTCAAATTTTTTACTGGTTAAAGAATCCAGTAAAAATCCCATGCGGTCAGACTCTAACCATAAAGCCATTTCAAGGTAATTAGACGGCAAGGTTTCAAAATACACGGTTTTATCACGTTGTGTAAATCCATTCATTGTACCGCCGGCGTTAGATACAAGTTTAAAATGTTCTTCATCGCCTACATGTTTTGAACCTTGAAACATCATGTGCTCAAAAAAGTGTGCAAAACCCGATTTTCCTATACTCTCACGATTAGACCCCACCTTGTAGGTAACCATAACATTAACTACAGGATCCGAATGATCTTCGTGCAATAAAACCGTTAAGCCGTTAGCTAATTTCCAACGCTCATAGGCAATGCTGATTTTACTGGGCTGCGCTTCTATACGTTCTATTAAGGTACGGGTAGGTGCTGCACTGTTACTTGGTGAAGCTATTACCGTGCTTGCATTAGTTGCAGGAGCGGTTTTCTTTTTTTGTTGTGCAAAAAGCGATCCACTTATTACAAACAGACCAAGGGCAAAGGATGTAATTTTCATAAATTTTAGGATTGTGACGTTTCGTGGGGTGGATTTTGATTTGAATTTTCAGTATCGGAAGTATGCGGTGCATCCGATTCAACAATATGTTCATCGCGTTCTACTTTTGTAACCGCTGCTATGGCATCATCGTCCTGAATGTTAATAAGCCTTACACCTTGAGTGGCACGACCCATAACCCGTAAATCGGCAACATTTAGGCGAATGGCAATACCATTTTTGGTAATAATCATTAAGTCGTCTTTGTCGCTAACAGATTTAATTCCCACTAATGCGCCTGTTTTTTCAGTAATGTTAATGGTTTTAACCCCTTTTCCGCCACGGTTTGTAATACGGTATTCTTCAACTTCAGATCGTTTTCCGTATCCGTGCGCTGCAACAACTAAAATATTGGTTTCAGGAGATTCAATACAAATCATACCAATTACTTCATTTGTGCCTTCACCTTCATCATCTAAATCAATACCAATTACACCACTGGCATTTCGACCCATGGGACGCACTTTTTCTTCAGGAAAACGACATACTTTTCCCTTTCGAGTGGCTAACATCATTTCTGAGCTTCCGTTGGTTAATGCGGCTTCAAGTAAGCAATCGCCCTCACGAATTGTTATGGCATTAATACCATTAGCCCGCGGACGCGAGTAAGCCTCAAGGGCCGTCTTTTTAATGATACCCTGTTTGGTACATAAAATAATGTAGTTTGAGTGTAAGTACTGTTCATCGGAAAGATCTTTAACATTTATAAATGCCCGAACACGATCGTCGGGAGCAATACTTATTAAATTTTGAATGGCACGTCCTTTGCTTTGCTTATTACCTTCGGGTACTTCATAGGCCCTGATCCAGTAAACTTGTCCTTTTTCGGTAAAAAGCAAAATATAGTTATGGGTTGAAGCGGTAAACATGTGTTCCACAAAATCTTCATCACGCGTGGCCGTTCCCTTTGATCCTCTACCACCACGGTTTTGCGAACGGTATTCGGAAAGTAAAGTGCGTTTCATATAGCCCAAATGGGATATGGTAATTACAACCTCTTCATTGGCAATCATGTCTTCTACACGCAACTCATCACCTGCATATACAATTTCTGTACGTCGCGCGTCACCATACTTTTCACGAATTTCAACAAGTTCTTGCTCAATAATAGAAAAGCGTAAAGCCTCGTTATTTAATACCTCATTTAAACGTGCAATGGTTTGCATCAGTTCATCATATTCTTGTTTCAATTTATCTCGCTCTAATCCGGTTAAGGTTCTTAAGCGCATGTCTAAAATTGCACGGGCTTGTATTTCTGATAATGAAAAGCGCTGAATAAGTTCATCTCTTGCAAATTCCGGCGTTTCGCTTTCACGAATTACCCGTATAACCTCATCTAAGTGGTCTAATGCAATTAACAGTCCTTGTAAAATATGTGCGCGCTTTTCTGCTTGTGCAAGTTCAAATTTGGTTCGGCGTACCACAACTTCATGACGGTGATCAACAAAATGCCGAATAAGATCTTTTAAGTTTAACAATTCAGGACGTCCGTGTACCAAAACCACATTGTTAATTGAAAAAGAACTCTGTAATGCCGAATATTTATAGAGATTATTAAGGACAACATTGGCAATGGCATCACGACGCAATTCATAAACTATTCGGATACCTTCACGATTACTTTCATCCCGAATTTCAGATATACCTTCAATTTTCTTTTCGTTGCACAATTCCCATTGGCGCTTTATCATTTCCGCCTTATTAATCTGATACGGCACTTCAGTTACAACAATCCGTTCGCGGTCTCCAACGGGTTCAATTTGTGCACGTGCACGCATAACCACTCTGCCTCTTCCGGTTTTAAAAGCTTCTCGAACCCCCTCATAGCCATATATAATGCCACCTGTTGGAAAATCCGGTGCCTTAACAAATTGCATGAGTTCATCCATGGTAATATCATGATTATGGATATAAGCAATAATGGCATCTATACATTCCTTTAAGTTGTGTGGCGCCATATTGGTTGCCATACCAACCGCGATACCCGCAGATCCATTCATTAACAGATTGGGAATTCTACTCGGTAAAACGGTCGGTTCGGTTAACGAATCATCAAAATTGGGTTTAAAGTCAACGGTGTCTTTTTCAATATCCGACATCATTTCTTCTGCAATTTTCCTAAAACGCACTTCGGTGTAACGCATGGCTGCCGGCATATCACCATCCATAGAGCCAAAGTTACCTTGACCGTCAACAAGCATGTAGCGTAATGACCAATCTTGTGCCATACGAACCATGGTATCGTAAACACTGGCATCACCATGAGGATGGTATTTACCCAAAACCTCACCCACAATACGCGCCGATTTTTTATACGGACGGTTATGAAGTACGCCTAAGTCCAGCATACCATATAATACCCTGCGGTGTACGGGTTTTAATCCATCACGCACATCCGGTAAGGCACGCGAAACAATAACAGACATCGAATAGTCGATGTAGGCGGTTTTCATTTCATCTTCAATATTGATGGGAATTATTTTGGTTCCATCAGGCAAGGGCATACTTTCATTCATATATTAAACGCAGATTGTTTTTGTAAAAGCCTGAAATTACAATAAATTCGGAGCTTTAAAGGGCTTATTTTATTAACATTATTTGTTCAAAATTAAAATTAAAAAACACTGCTTTTTCACGCCTTTGATTTACTTTTATTGAGATTGTAATCTCTTATGGAAGCAAAATTTTCCCCCCGCGTTAAAGATGTTATTACGTTTAGTCGCGAAGAGGCCATTCGCCTCGGTCATGAATATATTGGGCTTGAACATTTAATGTTGGGCATGATTCGCGACGGTGAGGGCGTGGGTATGCGCTTACTAAAAAATTTAGGGGTTTCAGCAGCAGAATTTCGAAAACAGCTGGAACAAAGTTTAAGCCCCGGCGTTAAAAAAAACCATCAATTATCTAATATACCACTGGTAAAACAGGCAGAAAAAGTTTTAAAACTGACATATCTGGAAGCCAAGTCTTTTAAATCACCTATGATTGGTACAGAACATTTACTGCTTTGTATTTTAAAGGAAGATGACAATGTGGTTTCTAAAATACTATCACGTTTAGGTGTAGACTACTTATCAGCTAAAAATGAACTTGAGCAATTTATAGACCAAACCCAAGGTCATGAGGATCATCCCGAAGAAATTGAAAATTCAACCTCCAGTGATGATGAGGACTCAGATGACGGCCTCGGATCGGGTTCTTCGTCAACATCAAAAAAGCCTGCCGATGGAAAATCTAAAACCCCTGTACTTGATAATTTCGGCCGCGACTTAACCAAAATGGCTGAAGACGGCAAATTGGATCCGGTTGTTGGGCGTGAAAAAGAAATTGAGCGCGTTTCACAGATTTTATCGCGACGTAAAAAAAATAATCCGATGTTAATTGGCGAACCCGGCGTTGGTAAGTCCAGTATAGCCGAAGGATTGGCCTTACGTATCATCCAGCGTAAAGTTAGTAGGGTTTTGTTTGGTAAGCGTGTTATCACTTTAGATTTAGCATCGTTGGTGGCCGGCACAAAATATCGGGGACAATTTGAAGAGCGGATGAAAGCCGTTATGAACGAACTTGAAAAAAGTCCGGATATTATTTTATTTATAGATGAAATTCATACAATTATTGGAGCTGGCGGTGCCAGCGGAAGTCTAGATGCCAGCAATATGTTTAAACCGGCCTTGGCTCGTGGTGAAATACAATGTATTGGAGCCACGACATTAGATGAATATCGTCAATACATCGAAAAAGACGGGGCTTTAGAACGGCGCTTTCAAAAAGTTTTAGTAGAGCCGGCTACGCCCGATGAAACCTTACAAATTTTAAATAATATCAAATCAAAATACGAAGACCATCATAATGTGAGTTATACCGATGATGCCTTAAAAGCCTGCGTGCAATTAACCGCGCGCTATATAACCGATCGGCATTTACCCGATAAAGCAATTGACGCACTGGATGAAGCCGGAAGTAGGGTTCATATTACCAACATTCATGTTCCTGAAAATATTGTTGCAATAGAAAAACAACTGGAAGACATAAAAGATCAAAAAACAAAGGCTATTCGTGAAACCAAATACGAAGACGCGGCACGTTTTCGTGATGTTGAAAAGCAATTGCAAACACAACTGGAAAGTGCCAAAAAAACATGGGAGGAAGAGTCGCGTCAAAATCGGGTTAAAGTAAGTGAAGACAATGTTGCTGAAGTAGTAAGCATGATGAGTGGCATACCTGTACAAAAAGTAAATCAAAACGAAGGGTCTAAACTTATTAAAATGCAAGAGTTGCTTCAGGGCAAAGTAATAGGTCAAGATCAGGCCCTGCAAAAGGTTGTACGTGCCATTCAGCGAAACCGCGCCGGATTAAAAGACCCCAACAAACCTATTGGCTCATTTATTTTTCTTGGGCCAACCGGTGTGGGAAAAACACAATTGGCAAAAATCCTTGCGCGCCACCTTTTTGATAATGATGACGCGCTGATTCGTATTGACATGAGTGAGTACATGGAAAAATTTGCAACTACCCGCTTAATTGGCGCACCTCCAGGATATGTGGGGTATGAGGAAGGGGGGCAGCTAACCGAAAAAGTACGCCGCAGACCCTATGCGGTAGTATTGCTCGATGAAATTGAAAAAGCGCATCCCGATGTGTTCAACATGCTGCTGCAGGTTTTAGATGATGGACAACTAACCGATAGTTTGGGTCGAAAAGTGGATTTTAAAAATACCATTATTATTATGACATCAAATATAGGTGCACGTCAACTTAAAGAATTTGGAACCGGTGTTGGATTTGGAACTTCAGCACGTAAAGAGCAAGAAGAAGACGTTTCAAAAGCAGTAATAGAAAACGCACTTAAAAAAGCGTTTGCCCCTGAATTTTTAAATCGCATCGATGATGTCATTATGTTTAATGCATTAAATCGTGAGGATATTCATAAAATAATTGAAATTGAACTTTCAGGCTTATTTAGCCGAATTCAAGGTCTGGGCTATAAAATCAGTATTTCGGATGCTGCAAAAGATTTTATTGCCGAAAAAGGGTACGATCCTAATTTTGGAGCCCGGCCGCTTAAGCGAGCCATTCAAAAATATATGGAAGACCCTATGGCCGAAGAAATTTTAAAAAACAACGTGACGGAAGGTGATGAGTTGCTTGTAGATTTAAATACAGAAACGCAAGAAATTACAGTGCAATCAAAAAAACACAAACCAAAACGTACAAAAAAAGACGAAAATTCATAAACCCCATGAGCAGTACCACGCCACTTAAACAAAGAAAGGCAAAAACCATTGCGGCTATTCCATTTTATTTAATGGTATACAATGATGACATAAATACGTTTGATTACGTTATTAAAACATTAATGGAGGTTTGTGGTCATGAACTACCTCAGGCGACACAGTGTACGTATTTAATACATTACAAAGGCAGCTGTTCTGTTAAAGAAGGAGCCTACCATGAGCTATTACCAATAAAGGATTTACTTTTTGCAAAAGGGCTTTGTGCAGGACTGTCTACGTAATGCATGAAACCTAAAATTCATTTAATTGCCATTGGGGGTAGTGTTATGCACAATTTAGCGCGTGCATTGCATGCAAACGGATACGAAGTAACTGGAAGTGATGATGAAATACACGAGCCCAGCTATACCCGGCTTAAAACACAAGGGTTGTTACCAGAAGTTATGGGTTGGGACGCCAACCGAATCCACAAAGATCTAAAAGCAGTTATTTTAGGGATGCACGCTCGTGCAGATAATCCTGAATTACAAAAAGCGCGCGCCCTTCAAATACCTGTATATTCATTTCCAGCATTTTTTTACGAGGCTACACAATCTAAAACCCGCATTGTAATTGGAGGAAGTCATGGTAAAACATCCATAACCGCTATGATTTTACATGTTTTTAAAGCAGCACAAAAACCATGTGATTTTTTAGTTGGAGCCCAATTACAAGGCTTTGATACTATGGTACAGTTGAGTGATGCCGATTGTGCTGTATTTGAGGGTGATGAATATTTGGCATCCGCATTAGATCCGCGACCTAAATTTCATTTATACCGCCCGCATATTGCTGTTTTAAGTGGCATTGCTTGGGACCATATAAATGTATTTCCAACATTTGAAAATTACTTAGATCAGTTTAGAATATTTATAAAATGCATTGAGCCTGGAGGCCTTTTATTGTATTGTGAAGAAGATGCCGTTCTTACAGGTTTGGTAAACGAGCGTCCCAATTCCGATATACGGTATATTCCTTATAAAACGCCACCACACTCTATTAAAGACAAAACCACGTATTTAAATGTAAACCAAAACGCTATTCCGTTATCTGTATTTGGAACGCATAATTTACAAAATCTTGAAGCTGCACATCAGGTATGTAAAGCAGTTTCAATTTCAGATACTGACTTTTACAAGTCTATTCAGGTTTTTCAAGGCGCATCCAAACGATTGGAGCCGGTTTTTAAATCAACGCAATTTTATTGTTTTAAAGATTTTGCGCACTCACCATCAAAATTAACAGCAACGGTTAAAGCGGTTCGCCAACAGTTTACTGATTTTAGTGTATTTGCTTGTCTTGAATTGCACACATTTAGCAGTTTAAACGAAGCGTTTTTAAGTCAGTACCAAAACACCCTTAATGAAGCCCATATAGCCTTTGTGTATTTTAATCCTAAAACATTACTACATAAAAAATTAAAGCCCATAACCAAAGAGCAGGTAAAAAACTTTTTTAACCGAAACGATCTAATAGTTTTTACAGACAGTAATGCATTTAAATCTGCTGTTGAAGCACAAGTTAAAGCCAAACAGGTGTTGTTGTTAATGAGCAGCGGAACATTTGATGGAATACAAATTGATACGTGGGGAACTGCATTAGGTGAAAAAGTCGGGCTGACGTGACTCGAACACGCGACCCCCAGCACCCCATACTGGTACACTACCAACTGTGCTACAGCCCGAACTTGATTTGCAAAAATACAAATAATTAAATGTTACTATAATATAAATTGATTATAAGGGTTGTAATACCCTTGTTTATTTAAAGTAATGCAATTGGTTTTAAAACACGCTTAATTTATTTTGAAAAAATAAAAAGCATTCCATTTTATTAAATCAATTTAAAAAAGCTTGTGCAATTTATAATTGCGTGTTAAAAACATTCTTTTTAAGTATTAACGTTGTCCAACGCAAATATGTTATTAGGTATACAAGTACCTTAAAACATATGGCCGAGCTTGTTTTTTTTAGTTTCTAGGTATTTTAAATTATGTGGATTAGGATGTGTTTTTAATGCAACGTATTCTACAATTTCAAGGTTGTACCCCTCTAAGCCAGCACGTTTTTTTGGGTTATTAGTCATAAGCCGTATTTTATTTACCCCTAAATTTCGAAGTATATGCGCGCCAATTCCGTAATCCCGCTCATCTGGCTTAAATCCCAGTTCAACATTAGCCTCAACGGTATCCCTACCCATTTCTTGTAGGGCATAGGCTTTAAGCTTATTGCTTAAACCAATTCCTCTGCCTTCTTGATTTAAATATACCAATACTCCCTTGCCCTCACGTTCAATTTCTTGTAGGGCCATATGTAATTGTTCACCACAGTCGCATCGGCAGCTTCCAAAAATATCGCCCGTCATACACGAAGAGTGCATCCGTACTAATACAGATTCATCGGGGTTCCATGCTCCTTTTACAAGGGCGAGGTGCTCCTCTTGTGTCATGGGAACATAAAAATTAATCAATTCAAAATTTCCCCATTGGGTTGGTAATTTAATTTGCGTGCGGCGTTCTACTAGGCTTTCTTGTTTTAATCGGTATGCAATTAAATCTTTTATACTTATAATTTTTAAACTAAATTGTTTAGAAATTTCCATCAGTTCTGGTATTCGGGCCATGGTTCCATCTTCATTTAAAATTTCAACCAACACACCGCATGGCTTATATCCGGCTAATTCACATAAATCAGTGGTTGCTTCTGTGTGCCCGGCACGACGCAAAACACCACCCGGCTTGGATTTGAGTGGAAAAATATGTCCGGGACGACCAAAATCTTTTGCTGTAAACGATTCATCAGCTAAGGCATTAATTGTTTTTGAACGGTCAGAAGCAGAAATTCCTGTAGTACAGCCATGACCCAAAAGATCAACAGAAACAGTAAACGGAGTTTCATGAAGCGAGGTATTTGCAGGCACCATCATTTCCAGTTGCAAACGATCTGCCAAGGTTTCCGATACTGGTGCACAAATTAATCCACGTCCATAACGGGCCATAAAATTAATAACTTCAGGCGTGGCGTGTTCTGCTATGCACACAAAATCACCTTCATTTTCACGATCCTCGTCATCCACCACGATAATGATTTCGCCTTTTTTTAAAGCTTCTAACGCTTCTGCTATTGTGTTTAATTTTATAGGTTCCACAAGTACAAATTTACGTAAATTAAATCCGTGACTCTTGAAGAGGCGTTAATACTTGCTAAATCCTATACACTAAATCCCCAACAGGCTCATGCGGAGGCATCCCCACTGCCGCTTAACATGCGTTCGGTAATTAAAGGCGTATCCCCAAATGCAGCGGTAATGATTCTTATTTGTGGAACAACATTAGAAAACGCATTTATTCCGGTAATTAAACGATCCTTACGTCACCGCATACATGCTGGACAAATAGGTTTTCCGGGAGGCAAATGTGAATTGTACGATGCTACTCCGTTTGATACGGCCCTACGAGAATGTAAAGAAGAGATTGGCATTACAGTACGTTCGGCCTATGGGGCATTAAGTCCGGTTTTTATTCCGGTTAGTGGCATGTATGTTATGCCTTATATGGCCTTGCATACTAATGAAAATACCTTATTTACGGCCTCCGTAGAGGTAGATCAAATCTATAAACTGCAGCTAAAATCTATTTTAAAAATGCACATTGAATATGCATCTGTGGATGCCCGTAAGGTGCCTGGTTTTATTATTGAAAACGAATTTATTTGGGGTGCTACAGCAATGATTTTAAATGAATTTAAAACAATTTGGAAGCACATAATATCTAATTAAAACAATTAATGAATTTAAAATCCGTGTCTAAATTTTACAATTAGATAAAGGCTGGTAATAAAAGCTAGTAATGCTATAAGCACTTTTACGGGATAGGGAAAGTGCAAGCGATGCAAATTGGCATCTTTGCGGTATGACCAAATTAAAAGCACAATAAAGCCGGTGCAAAAAAACAGTGTAAACCATGTATGTCCTTGTGTCCACTTCATGTACCTTTATACCATTGAATTTAACAAAGGTATACATAATAATAGTATCGCTGTTTACACTTTCGTGTAAAATGCGGATGACAAATGCCGAACTTGAATTACAGCGCGCAAAT
>Ga0192647_101917_pt1 | contig 13243 bp, 12 predicted proteins | sample LauGreFa1BDMLBSN_2_FD_133046 | JGI IMG/M metagenome (GOLD analysis project Ga0192647, IMG submission 133046) | Freshwater lake microbial communities from Lake Michigan, USA - Fa13.BD.MLB.SN - reassembly | ecosystem: Environmental > Aquatic > Freshwater > Lake | place: Lake Michigan, USA...
TGATAATGATTGGAATATTAAAGCTGATAGTAATCTTACATTTACTTATAATAATCAATCTCCTATTCTTAATTTAAATAAAAATGGAACTATTATTGCTAATAATTATAACTTTTCTAGTAATAATTATAGTAGTTTTAATTTGAATTCTATTGTTAATAAAAGTGGTATTAAATGTACTAATTATTATTATAATAATTATCAAAATTATGAAAATAATTCATTTGAAACTACTGATTATATTAATATGACTTTTAATAATCTTAAAATTAATTCTAATTCATTCCATTACGATAATTATGATGATAATTTTGATAATAATATTACAACTTTTATCTATAATTTTGATGATTCTAATCTACCTTCCACTAATATTTATAATGATACTATCTTTAATTATTCTATTAATAACTCAAATTTATCTTTTAATAATAATATTATCCTCAATTTTAATACAACTATCTTTAATATAGGTCTTGATTATCGCAATTTTGATGATATTAAAAGTTATATTAATAGTAATACTATTGAATTAATACCTACCTTAAAATCTTATAATCCTAATTTATCAGCTTCATTTAAATCTTTTGATATTATTCCTACTATTATTAATATTAATGGTATTCTATTACCTATCAATTATCGTGTTCCTAAAACTATTGATAATGAATTATCTATTACCTCTCTTATTACTAATAGTAATCTATCTTCTAATTATCTAAATAATTTTTATAGTAATCTTAATTTAATTACATTTCTTAATGTCAAAAATAATGAAAATAACGATTATAAAATTAAAACTATCACTGAAAATTATCAAATTAGTAATGGCGGTTTTAATTATATTTATAATACTATTAATAGTATCTATTATTATCCAGCACCTAATATTAATGTCCTAGATATTAATCTTAATATTAATTATAATTATAATTATCAAAATGATATTATTATTCCTAAAAATTTCCTAGGCAATTATAATAATTCTATCTCTATTATTAATAATCTTGATACATCTATTACACTCAATAATAGTAATATTTTCCTAAGTAATATTATTTATGCTGATAATCCTGATACATATATTGATGCTAATAATTTTAGAAAAATTAATTTATTAACTACTAATACTATTAATAAATTATATGATATCGAAATTAATAATATTAATGTAGCAACACTTAATTTATCTATTACTAAAAATGATTATTTTGATAATTATGATTTTAATCAACCTGATCTTAATTTATTTATTCCTATTTATGAAAATAATTTTCAACCACATCTCATTCTCAATAATTATATTAATTCTTCTTATTCAACTTCACATAAATTTTATAGTTATAAAAATAATTACGAAATTTATCATGATGATAAACGACTTATCTCTATTGATAGTAATGGTTCTTTAACTACTGATGCTGATATTAATGCCAGTAATATCTTTTTTAAAGGAGATATTTTCATTAAAAATGGTGATACCACAACTTCTATTATGGAAAATTTAAGTTATCTTGTTGGTAATAATTTCTCTATTGAAAAAAATAATATCTCCTTAAATACCTCTAAAAATATATTCTTAAATCCTAGTGTTGTTGATAAAGGTGGTGTCGTTATTAATGGTAGTGATATATATAATGAAAATAATTTATTTCAAATTAATAATTATAATGGTAATAATAATTTCTTAACACTTAAATCTGTTGATAATTCTGGTTTTATTCATTTCTGGGGAACCAATTCCTTATTTAGATTAGGTATTAATAATGGTAATTTTGGTATCTGGAGTTTTAATAAAAATATTAATTATAACTCAAATTTTATTAATAATAATTTCGATAATTTTCATAAACTTTTTGATTTTAATTATGATATTAATAATATCCCTTCTCTTGATATCGGAACTAATATTAAAACTACATCCAATTTTGCTATTAATGATATTACCACATATATTGATAATTCTACCAATTATAAATTAAGAATTCATGGTAATATGAAAGTTGATGGTATTGTTATCTCATCTTCTGATATTCGTATTAAAAATAATGTTAATAAAATTGATAATGCCCTTGATAAATTAGATAAAATTACTGGTATCACTTATAATCTTATTAATGATAATCAAAGACATACCGGTCTAATTGCTCAAGAAGTTCAACAAGTTATGCCTGAAGCAGTTTATACTGGTGATGATGGAATGTTAAATATTGCTTATGGTAATTTGATGGGATTAGTTATTGAAGCTATTAAAGAACTTAGAAAGGAAATTAAAGCTATTATTTAAATAGAATTGATTATGACAAGTATTATTAATATGGTTTTAGTTATTATTTTATTACTAATTTTTCTATATTATTATAATAGTTATTATGAATGTTTTGATAATTTAACCTCTGTTTATAATCCTGATATTGCTATTATTAATACTGAACAACTTAAATTAAAAGCTTTTAAAGAAGTTGAATCAATTAAAGATAATTATAATAAATTAAAAGAATTTTATCTTATTAAAAATAAAAATAATTTAACTGATATTATTAATATTAAAAATAATATCAAAAAATCTATTAATAAAATTGATGAAACACTCGTTTCCAGTTATGATAGATATAAATTAAATAATCTTTATTATAATGAAATTATACCCATTCTTGATAATCCTAATGATATTACTTTCTTTAAACTTATGAATGATTTAAAAGATATTATTGATAGTGGTATTAATGAAAGTTTTAATTTTAAAGCTGTTATTAAACAATTAAAAGTTGAATTTAATGATCTCAATGAACTTTATAAAAATATTTATATTAATAAAATTTATACATCTACTGAAAAGAAAAATGATATTGATGGTGTTAATAGAATTATCTTTAATCTACTCCTTAAATTAACATCTTATGAAAGAATTAATAGTCTCGGTATTGTCCTTATTTTAAATACAAGTCTTAAAAGAGCCTATGAAAATAATAATCTTATTGATATTAATTCTAATATTAATTCTTTTAACGAAATTATTAAAAAATTAGCATTAGAACATAATATTAAAGATGATAATAATATTGATAATATTCCTATAGCTACCAATATTAATAAAAATAAAATTGATGTTATTGTACCAGCTTCTGTTACAAGTCCTACAACCTCTATCTCTATGACTAGTATTAAAGAAGATTTTAATAATATTTATAATTCATTTGATATTATTAATGACATCTATTTTAAAGAAAATTGGGATAAAAATAAAACTCAATTAAATACTTTAAATGATATCATCTATAAATCTATTAATAATATCGCTGATTATGACAAAAATAATAAAAATTATTATTCTAATATCATTTCTATTAAATCTGTTGTTATTAAACCTATCCTAGAAATTGAATTACTTAATGCTTATAAATCTAAATCTCAATTAACTATCGATAAAATTAAAAATAGATTTTATGATGCTATTGTTGAAATTAAAAATCTTATCCTTAGTAATTATTCTAAAACTTCTATCTCTACTGATAAAAATAAATGTCTTAAAGATATTATTGAAGCAGTTATTAATAATAATTATCCTGTTAAAGTTAATGAACTTAAAAATTGTGATAAATCTATCTTTAATAATAATAAATTAGAAATTCAACCTAGATTAGCTATCTCTAAAGATAACGGAAAATCATGGGGATTAGCTACCGATCTTTATGAATATAAAAAAACTGGTTATAACTCTAATCCTTATATTTTCTCTTATAAATTAGCTTCTACTACTAATGATGGTAAAGATTGGAATTTTATTTCTCAGGAAAAGTAAGTGTCTTTAAATCTACTCCTAAATTTATAAATATCTTCCTTATCAAATTTCTATTATATACTGATGTATTATTCTCTATATCTCTAATCGTTGTTCCCGGCAAATTCATCCTTTTCGCTAAATCTATTTGACTTAACTTCTTTACTTGTCTCGCCTCCTGTAATGCCTTTATTAATTCTAATGGATATTTCTTCTGTTTCTCCGGCATTTCATCTTCATCTTTATCTATAACCGGTTTTACTATTTTTGATGTCATATTCTTTTTCTTATTCTTACCATTACCAATCGTCTGTGGTTCCCAATCTTGACCAATAATTACCATTTTTCTTTATTTATTTTTTTCTAAATTTTTAAATCATTTTTTTTTCAATTAAAAAGGATATAAACATAAGCCCCAATTAATTATTAAAAATAAATGGCTTCTAAAAATCTACAAGTAATTGATAATCTTAAGAATAAGGTAAGTGATAATGATATGTCATTAAAAGAATTTCAAAAATTAGTTGAAGATTCTTATAAAGAAGTTTATGGTAATAAAAAGGTTAAAAAAAATAATGTTAAAAAAACACCTAGTTCCTATAATATTTTTATCAAAGATGAAATTAATAAAATTAAAGTTGAAGGACTAGAAAATGTTGATCCTAAAGATTATATGAAAATTGCCGCTAAAAGATGGCAAGAACATAAAGAAAAAATGTCTGTCGTTGGTGATAATTAATTCTTATTTTTTTAAATCTATCTAATAAGATGGTTTTATTAAATCTTAAAACTGATAATGATAGTAATATTATTTTAGCTAAATTTGATAGTGTTTTTAATCAAAGTTATATTCAATTCTCTAATATTAATTCTAATATCTTTATCTCCGGATTATCTAATAATCATTATAAAATTGTTAATGCTAATAATAATGATGATTTAGGTCTAAGATATTCTAATAATTTTCTTAATGTTAAAAATATTGATAGCATTTTTATTAAAAATAATTCTTTAACATTCTTCCCTAATGAATATACTCCTATTAATGATTATGTTATTACTGAACCTTCCGCTATTACCGGTTTCGAAAGTTCTAGATGTTTCGATCTTAATGATGGTACTTATTGGCAATCGGAAAATGTTTATAGTTCTATCGATGGTATGGCTAGAACTGATTTAATCTCTCATAAATTTCAAGATAGTTTCGGTCATTATATTAAAATTAGATTCCCTTATCTTATTATACCTATCGGTTTTTCTGTTTTAGTAAGTGATAATTATTATAATCCTCTTGATTATGTCTTCTATGCCTCTAAAGATGATATTAATTGGGTTAAATTATTTGTCGTTAATAATAATTTATCAACCACTAAATTCTCTTTTAATTATAATACTACTCTATATAAATATATCGTCCTCGTTATTACTAAAATTAAACAAAATATTAGTGTTAGTGGTTATCAATCTTTTATATTATATGAACTTAAAATTACTACTAAACCCATCCTTAATATCGATAATAATCTTAAAGTTTCCAATAATAATATCTATAATTTAGAAACTATTAATACTAAACAAATCGTTCTTAATGATATCCCTATTAGCTCTCTTCAAGAACTTAATTCAGCCGCTATCGGTTCCGCTATCTCCGCATTTAGAAATGAATTCGCTATTTTTTGGAAAGCAAGTAATCTAACTGGCTATTTAGATAATTCTATTGCTAAAAGAATCGCTATCAATAAAAGTTATACTAGTAATTTCCTTGAAATCGCTGGTGATATCTCCTATATTAATAGAACTCTTAATACTAAACTTATTATTTCAACTATCGGTAATAGTTATAATTCCTCCTATATATTTATCGGAAAAATTAATCTTAAATCATTAACTAATAAACATTTCTTCCATCTAGCAATCTATTTAAATGATATCACCAAATATTATTTCCAATTTATTAATATCTATACCTATTCATATATTGATATTAATACCAATAATAATCAAATTAATTCATTTAAATTATATTGGGATACCTCTTTTGATGATACTAATGCCATTCAAAGAATTGTTGATATCGTTTATATCATCGATTTCGGTATTGAACCTGTCATTAGACTTTATATGAAATATAATGATTCTCTTGATATTACATTTAGTCAACAAATTACCGGTATTAGAGATTTATTCACTAATCATATATATTTTGATGAAATTCATTCTAGTGATGAAATTATTTTTATACCTCCTTCAACTATTGAAACCTTATCTATTACCAATTTTATTAAAGGTATTAATATCACTACCAATAATCTTAATAAACAAATTACCTTCTCCTCCTCTAATGTTATTAATAATTTAACTATCACCAATAATCTTATTCTCTCTAATATTAATATTAAAAGTAATAATATTCTTATTCTCAATTCTAATAGAAACTTAATTGATACAGGTATCAATTTTATCGCTTTAAGTAATCTTAATAATTACTCTCTTAATCAAAATAAAATTGCTTGTTTTGATAATAGTGGTATTATAACTTCTATTAATGTCTCCAGAAATTTATTATCTAATATCAATTTCCTCTCTTCAACTAATTCTATGACTTTAATCACTAATAATGGTATTTTTGAACCCTTCTTTATCAATAAATCTATCCTTAATAATCTCAATTCTATTAATAATATCCCAAATTCACTCCTTTATATCAATAATAATCTTGAACTTAAAAATACTTCTACAATTAATATTAATTCACTCACCAATTTACTCAATTTATATAATTTTAATCAACTTAATTCTTATAATCATACTAGAATTAATCTTAATCTTAATAGTGATAGTCTCAGTCTTAATAGTAATCTTTATATTGGCTCCTTAAATATCTCTAGTAATAATCTTAATCGTCTTACTATGAATTCTAGAATTATCGGTGATGATGTCATTAGAACTATTATGAGAATTCCTACTAATAATAATGATAGAGTTCTTACATCTATTGATAATTTTACTAGTGGTATTAAAAGATATGATGTATCTCTTTTATCCGGTTTAACTATTACTCTTGAAGTTAATCCTAATGATGATATCGGTAGTGATGTTAGTAAACAAGCTCATAATTTAATGAGAAAATCTGCTATACAAAATTGGCAAACTCAATCCGTTTTCCTTGATTATAGAAGTGATGCTAAAACTGCTATTAGTAAAAATGTTTATGATGATAATTTTAATAAATTTACTTTATGTGGTGCCTATGTTGTTATTAATATTTATCAACCTTTTATTCTTCAATTCTATTCTATTTATGTCAATTATACTGATGTTAAAACTACTATGAGAGATTTTAATCTCTTCGGATATAATAATTTTACTTCCACTTGGACTCTTCTTGATACTCAAAGAAACATTGTTCTTAATAATAATATGATTGCCAATAATTTCTTCATTAATAAAAATAATTACGCTATTTATAATAGATATGCTCTTTGTATTTTAGCTAATAATAATACTTCCGTTAATATACCTAACGCATGTATCACTAATTCTATCGAATTCTTTGGTTATATGCCTAATAATAATACATATAACTATTCTAATTTTAATGTTAATTATACAAATAATCCTATCCTTCTTGGTAATACTAATATCGGTATTAATAATTTTAATCCCGCTGTTAATCTAAGTATCGGTAATGATCTCGTCTTTAATAATAATACTGAAAGTATACTTAATATTAATCATAACTCTTTAACCACTAATAATATAGAAAAACCTATTATCCATCTCACTAGACCCTCCAATAATAATACTGGTATTAGAGCTACACATTATCTTAATGATTGGTTCTCCAGCAATACTACTTATACTATCAAATTAACTCATAATAATATCGAAAATGAAAGAGTCGTTTTATCTATGAATAGTGATGGCAGAATCGGTATCGGCTCTTATATTAATACTAATCATTCTTTTAATGGATTAAGTATTTATGGTATTAATAATGGTTTGAGTTTTTATGGTACTAATAACAATTTTATTAATATTAGACCACCCACTAATTTAAATAATGCTAATTATAGTCTCATCTTACCTCCATCTACTGCTAATTATCCTAATGTTTTATGTATCAATAATTTTAATTCTACTGATAAAACTATCTCTTTAAATTGGTCTAATCCTGCTGACCTAATTACTACCAGATTTTATCATAAAATAGGTGATCAATCCATTTTTACTAGAAATGATGTCGGTTTAGCTTTACAAGTAGCTGGTAAATGTCTTATCGGTACTGATAATATTCAATCTTCTTCTTTAACCTCTAAAATTAATGATAATAATTTAATTGTTGTCGGTAAAATTTATGCTACTATCGATATTAATACAGATTCTGATATCTCACATAAATATGATATTAAACATATCACCAATTCTCTCGATATTATTAGAAAAATTAATGGTTATACATTTAAAAGAAATGATATGTATGATGATGAACCTAATAGAAGATATACCGGTCTTATCGCACAAGAAGTTCAAAATGTTATGCCTGAACTTATTGATATCAAACATGATGGTAAATTAAGATTATTATATACTAATATGGCAGGATTATTTATTGAAGGTATTAAAGATTTAGAACAAAAAAATAAAAATCTTGAAAGAAAAGTTAATCTTCTTATTTTATCCAGTATTTCTTTATCTATTGGTCTACTAATTATTACAAAATCTTATTATATCTTTCACTAATATCTCCTTTTTAGCATCATGTAATTTTATCTCCAATTCTAATAATTCCATCTTCTGTTTCTGTATTATCTTTAATGCTATCATTAAATCCTTATAATAATCCCTCATTATCCTACATGTCATCTCACTCGATTCTAATGATACTGATACATCCATACCTAATTTTCTTACCCTCTCCTCTAATACAATTATCTCATCATTCATTTATTTTTATTTAAGGATAATTTATTATTTATTTATTGACACACAATTATTTTATGACTAATCTTAATTTATCTAAAAAAGCACTTATTAATGATATCCGTTTCTTTTATCTTAAAAAAGGTATTGAATGTGAAGGTATCTTTAAAATTAATAAATCTAAATTACTTCAAATCGTAATTGATAATGATATACCACATATTAATGAAAATGACCTGAAAAATGAAATTGAAGAAACTGAAAAATTTAATTATTTCACTCAAATTATTCATTATAATTTCCATAAATATCATTCAATCTCTTTTGATGATATTAAAAATCTTTATAATGATAATTCTATTAAATCCGATACTCTCAATCTTTTTATTCAAAAAAATAATCTTATTATTAATAATGATATGGATGATACTAAAACTTTAGTTAATGATTTATATAATGCTATCAATAAATATTGTTCTAATACTAATAAATCTAATAATATCACTTTTAAAACTATCCCTCATATTATTCAATTTTTACAACAAATTTAATTTTCAATTATATTAGTAAGATTATGTATCACTCTATTATTATATTTATTATTCTTCTATTTTTCTTCTCTAATATTATCTATATTTATTTTATTGATACTACACCCCTATTTTATAAATTTATCTCTTCACTCGCCCTTCTATTTATTCTTATCAATCTTATCTTTTCTCCTTTACTTAAAAATCTTTTCCTACCTTTCCTTAATGTTTCCGCTTATCCACCTTCCCTTATACCTAATGAATTATATCCACCCAATTCTAATTTTAAATTTGAACTCGATCTAAATTATCCTAATGGTACTAAAATTATTTATTGGGCTTCTAATCCTATCCTTGATGATAAAAATAAAATCTTTAATAATCCATATGACGCTTATAATGATTTTAAAAATTCTGGTGTCGCCATCGTTAATAATCATAAAGCTATTCTTCATCTTAATTGCCCTAATCAATATAAAGTACCTCCCTTTCATAATACCTTAGATAAACATATACATTATAGAATTTCTACACCTAATAATCCAATCTTAAGTGATGTAAAGACAATTTATATTAATTGTTAATATATGACAACACATTTATTATCTTTCGATATCGGTCTACGTAATATGGCTTATTGTTATGCTTCCGTATCTAATAATACTATTGATTTAATTAAATTAAATAAAATTGACCTTAATCTTAAAAAAAATGCTAATTCACAATTAATTATTGAAACTACTATCGATTTCCTAGATAATCTTATGGATTCAGAAGTTCATACCAATTTTTCTAATTTAATTGTTCTTATCGAATGTCAAATGACCTCTATTATGAAATGTATTCAAACTACTATTAATACCTATTTTAAAATGATTGCCAAATTTCATTCCGCTATTATTCAAACTATCTATCTATCTCCTAAACATAAATTAAATTTAATTCAAAATCATTTACCTAATTGTGATTATAAAAAAAATAAACAAGAAGCTATTGAACTTACCAATCTTTTACTCCATAATAAATATTTTAATCAATCCTTTATTGATATTTTTAATTCTTTCAAAAAAAAAGATGATATTTCCGACGCATTCCTTATGGTTATCTATTATTTCGAATTTAAATTAATCTAATTAAAGATAATTTATTATTTTTATTATTATGAAAAAATTAGCATTCCTTTTCCTAATTTATGATGAAATCAATTTTGAACATATTTGGCATAAATTCTTCGCTAATATTGACAAAAATAAATATAATATCTATATACACCAAAAATATAATTATCCACTTCAATTCTTTAATCATCATAAAATTAATAATATCGTTCCTACCTCATATCAATCACATATCACCATCGTTCACGCATTTAATCAATTAATTACTCATGCCCTTAATGATCCACTTAACTCTCACTTTATACTACTTTCAAACTCTTGTATCCCTGTTAAACCCTTCAATTATATTTATGATTTCCTTAATCCACAATTCTCCTATTTTAATATCGCACCACAAGAACAATGTTTCCCACGCACTAACTCCACATTACAATTTATCGATAAAAAATTTATTCAAAAAGCTTCCACTTGGTGTATCCTTAATAAAAAACATGCTAATGTCCTTATTAATGAACCTTTCTATCTTAAATGGTTTAATGATTGTTATGGTGCTGATGAACATGCCTATATAACATCCCTCTTTTATCATAATCTTCAACATGAATTAATCACTACCCCTAATCTCGCTCTAAATGCTACTACATTCACCAATTGGGAAGGTATGGACTACCCTTTTCCTTCTAATAATGGACTTAAAAATTATGATTTCATCTCTAATCAAGAACTTATGGGATTATTAAGAAGTTATGGAACTCTATTTGCTAGAAAATTTAATAAATGTTGCTTCCTTAATGATATTTATATTGATTTTATTAAATCCTAATTTTTTTTAATACTATTTATTAGATTATGACTTTTTTTAATTTTTTTAATAACAATAATAAAAAATATGAAACCTTCTATATCGATAATAACTCCAATAACTCCAGCAATCCCACCAATATTTTACTTATCTTCTTCTGGCTTATCTTCCTTCTCATTTGGGTTATCGCCGGTATCCTTATGTCCATCATTTGTATCTTCTATAAAGGCTCCGTTAGCGATAAATTCTTAGGTTATATTATCGCTACCACTATGGGACCTTTCTATTGGCTTTTCTATATCTTCAATAATGATTATTGTCTCAAATGGAACTCTCCTCCTAAATATGATTATCAACAACCACAACAACAAACTACCATCGACAATTCATCACAATTTTAATGAATTCTCTATAAATCTTATACTTATATTATTAAATGTTATTATCTTATTCTCTACTATTGTTTTTGTTAAGATTTCCCAAAATCTATCATTCTTATATTTCCTATTACATCTATTTATAGTCTCACATCTATTCGCTAACCATTTATAATATTTTATTTTCGTCTTCATCGTCGTTATCCTACTTATCGGATTTAAACGATTATTCTCTATTAATGTCTCCAAATATCCTAAAAATACCTTATTCTTTATCCTACATAATTCTGGCATATTATCCCAATAATTACAAAAAAATTTATAATTATATAATGAACATCTTATCAATTTATCATTATTATCTATATACACATCCTTATCATCTATTATTAATATCTCCGGATTCTTTACCTTTATCTTCTTCCTTATTAATTCTAACGACTTCTTATAATCTATCCTATTATTTATATTATCCTCCACCCTTATACAATCATTCCTTGTAAATATCGGTCTATTAAATTTTATCTCTAAACTCCTCTCTATTATACTTATCTCTCTCTCCGCCCAATTCTTCTCAGATGCTGTATATATATAAAAACTTACTGAACCTAAATAATTCCTCATCTCCCTTATAAATTTCATGAAATATGGTCTTATTAATCTTGATTTCTCCTTATAACATGGCTCTAATATCTCATTTATCTTTATATTTATTCCCAATTTCTTTAATATTAAATATATCTTAAATAACTCCGATTGATATATACAATCTCCTATTATTGTTCCATCTAAATCTATTATAAATACATAATTTATATCCTTCATTATTTATTTTAATTATTTTTATTCAATCACAATAAAAAAATGATTTTTCTTTTATTTTACTCTTTTATGTCCGTCTGTAATCTTAATTGTATCTGTGTAGATTGTGATTGTAAATTCTATCATTCTTATCATATTAAAGATAGAAGAATTATCCGTAATATCTTCGATAAATTTAATAATCCTGATAAAAATGAACCTAATCCCCTCTCTCGTCGTGCTAATTGTAAATTCGGTCAATTATGTCATAACGAAAATTGCGGTTTCCGTCATCGTCTATCCTTTAATTCAAGAATTAAACTTCTTGACGCTTATAATGATTTTAAATTTCAATCCACAAAAATTGAAAAAAAACCTAAAATTATTAAACAAGAATTTTTCAATATCCCCAATTCCAATAAATTTAATCTTCTAGATATTAATCATGATACACCTATCGTTATTAATCCTATCCAAACAAAATCTTGGGCAGATATTGTCTCCGATAATGATGACTTCTATATGAAATTTGACTAAAAAACTATTTTTTTTGTCTCCCTTTTATTAATAAGAATATGTCTTTTTTGTTTTCAAAAAAAAAGACAAAAGATAGTGATATTGATAAAGTTCATAGATATTATTTAACTAAATTAATAGAAAGTTTAGATATCCCTTCAACTAAAGGCGGTGATGGAGATGATGTTTTAGATATTAATTCTGATAATACTTGCGACCTTTCAGTAACAAAAGAAGAAAATGATAGACAAAAAGGAGAAAATCATAGACAAGAAGGAGATTTAGATATTAATTCTGATAATACTTGCGACCTTTCAGTAACAAAAGAAGAAAATAGACAAAAAGGAGAAAATCATAGACAAGATGGAGATTTAAATATTAATTATGATAATACT
>Ga0192647_101921_pt1 | contig 13223 bp, 15 predicted proteins | sample LauGreFa1BDMLBSN_2_FD_133046 | JGI IMG/M metagenome (GOLD analysis project Ga0192647, IMG submission 133046) | Freshwater lake microbial communities from Lake Michigan, USA - Fa13.BD.MLB.SN - reassembly | ecosystem: Environmental > Aquatic > Freshwater > Lake | place: Lake Michigan, USA...
GAACCTTTACGGAATACTTTAGTACCATTAGCTAAGTACTTGTTATCCAAGAACTTGAAGTTATCATTGTTTACTAACTGTACGGTATAGATAAATCCATCACCTACAGGTAAGATATCTTCAGCTGTTACATAAAGTTCAACACCGTTGTATTTGTCATAGGTGAACATATCACCATGTCCAAACTCACGTCTGTTTAATTTAATTCTGAAAGTTGAACCCTCAATACCTTTGAATTCATTATCCGGTTCAATGTCTTCAATAATGTAAGGAAGATCAATAGATACAGGAGTCTGCCATCTATATTCACCTCTTGCATTGTCTACCATAATTACATTCTTTCCACCGAAAGATGACATTTGGTACAAAGGCATTTCAACTTTTTGGGACATAGCCCATAAGTCAACCGGACCTAAATCCATTGGTTGAGCATCTTTCAACATGTTTACTAAGTGGTAAGAATCCACATGTGAACTTGCATTATATGCAGTATCACGCAGAAATATACCATTGTTTAAAACTGGAGTTGCCATTTATATTTATTTATTAGTTACTAGTTAAAAAGTACGTCTGAAAATATTAGTATTCTGACGCTGTATTGTTTTTTGTGGTTTGTTAGAAGGTCTATCTTCTCCTAAACCGGTATTAGTTGAAGAACTAGATAATTTTCTAGACTCTTCAGTTTTTAAGCTTCTTACTGTTTTTTCTACAGCAGCTTTAGAACCTTGTTCTTTTATTCTACTTCTGTATCCTTCTGGATCTTGAAGTAACCAAAGTGCTTCAGCAATTAAACCATGATTAGGTTCAACAAACTGATACTTCTCTAACAAGTGCCCTAACAAGTTTGTGTTCTTACCAGATATAGAAGGATAGTTTGGTTGTACTAATCCTGAGTAAAGAACACTTTGTGTTTTCTTATCAAGTTTAACTCCCGCAATCTCTCCTGCCGCAAGTGTATTGTATACACTATCTGTATAAGCTTTTGCTTGTTTTGATTGTTGTTCTTTTTTATGCTCTTGCTCAGCTAATTGTCTTGCAACAATTTCTTCTTGCATTCTGTCCAACTTAGGTTTAAACTGATTAGCTTTTTGTTCAAGCTTATTCATGTCTGCCCAGTCTTGAATCTCTGATTCAATTTCTTCAGCATTTCCAAAGTTAGTAGCCCAAAGATATTGTCTAGCAATTTCTTCTTGGTCATGTTCATTAGTAGGATCTAAATCAATGATCTCTTCTACATGAGCAAGAGTTCTGAAAAGACCTTTTAAATCTTGTCCACCATCAGCTACATACTTAGCCGCAATTTGAAGTTCTTCAGGAAGAGCATTAAAAAATTCTTTAGGAACTTTTGCTTTTACAGCATTTTCTCTTTCTTGGAAGTTTGCTTCAAACAATTCTCTGAAGTCTTTAGTACTATACTCTTCTAATGATTTATCATCATCAAAAGGAATAAGTGTACCTTCCTCAATCATCTTTTGAGCTAGATCATAAAGACCATCTTTATCTACTTTTGGTCTTCCATTCTTAGTACTAGCTTCTTCATTCTGACTAATAAGATTATCTAACTCAGCAATAGTTTCTTCAACTTCTGCTTTGTCTTCTACAGCTTGAGCTTTTTCTTGAGCTGTTGTAGGTTTATTGTCAAGGAACGAGGTGTCAATGTTTTCAGCACTGAACATAGTTTTTGGTTTTTCCTCTGCTTTACCATCTTCTGGTGTCATGATGTTTGCAGCTCCTGGATTACCAAATAGTTCATCAATGTTAACATCAACTTGTTCTACCGTTGTAGAGTCTTGAATTTGATCTTCAAGATTAGTTGCTTCTTTATTCATCTTGTTGGTTTTAGTTTATAATTTAATATACGCAATAAACTTGAAAAATTTAAACACTCTTAAAAATTTTTGGGCACTATATAGCTAACCCTATTCTTTTCTTCTTATAAATATAAGTTATCATATTTTTTTATCTGCTTTTAATTCACTTTTTGTTTTATTTTCTCTTGCAATTGCTAGTTGTTTATCTGCTATTTCTTTCTGAGCTTGTATTTTTTCTCTTTCAATTTGAGCTTTTGTAGAATCATTATTCATTCTATTTACTTCTTTTTCTCTTTGTAGATTCATCTGATCTTGGAATTGTTCTGAATCTTTAATATCTTTCATAGCATCTAAGTAGTCAGATTGTTTGTTCTCATTTAAATCTACCATAGATCCCATACCAGCAGCTCTAATCTCAGCAACAAGAATATCTCTTTGTCTATTCTTCTCATCTCTTAACTCTTGAGCATCAAGTTCCATTTTCTTTTGTTTTTCTTGAGATTCAATTTGTTGTTGTTGCATTTGTTGTTGTTGCTGTTGCTCTTGTTGTTTTTGTTGTTGTTGTTTTTCTTCTGCAGCTTTAAGAGTATTATTTACTTCAGATACTGTATCTGCTTGCACAAGTTTCCCTAAATCATATATTGTTGCACCAGTAGTATTATTAGTCATAGCCATTTGTTTTAATTGCTCTAGGACGGCTCTATGATTTGCTGTGGTACTACAAAAGATATTAAGATCTCTCATTAATAAATCTGTACCATTTATTTCAAAGTTTACTTTCTCATCATCAGAAGTCATGTATGAAAGTCTAGCTGATGGTTTTGTTGAGTGATAGTACTGTGCAAGATCTGTTCTCATGGTATGCACGCGAGGCATTAAGTAATCACAGTGTTGCATAAAGAATATTTCTGTCTGAGCATAAGATGCTGAAGCAGCTTGCTCAACTCCAGTAGCAGTCATTTGTGATAACTGTTGACCCATCCTTTGAGGATTAACACCAATTACATCATAAGCTTGTTGCTTAAAGTGCTCAGCTAATTTAATTCTTGACATTAACCTTTCTGTTTGTGAAAGATCTAGTTTTTGAAAGTGCTGGAAGTTAAGAGGGTTTTCTGTATTGCTTATTGATGTATCCAATGGAAGCATCTGGAAATTCTTCATTGCCACATAGGCTTTTGCTAAGTTATTCTTACCCCAGTCTTCACCCATTGAATGTCTTGGTAATGAATTCTGATCAAGTAAGATTACTGTTCCTAACTCATCTACTAGTATATCTGCAATCTGATTATTTACAATATTGTATCCAATCTGATATGGTTTCATTAAGTCTAGTAATGCAGTAGACTTTGTATTTCTATCAGAGAATACTGCTCCTTCTACAGGAAGCTTACATCCATATAAACTATTGTCTCCTTTAAATTGAAATCTTAAAGGTCCAATATGGTTTTTATCTACACCAATATAGATTGGAGAGAAACCACCAGGATTATTCATACCCCAGAATGAAGGAATATTTGGTCCAATTTTTACACCACCCCAAACTTCATTAATCCATATCCAGTCAATATGTTCCCCATATACAAGATTCTCTTTAGTTTTATTCTTAAATAATCTTGTATCATAAATTGGATTGTCAGTTACTTTATAATCTTCAGTAATGATTTCATTGATAACTTCACCATTGTCTTTTACTTTAGTCAAGTGTCCAACTTTTCTTTGAGACTTCCAGTAACCTGTTGTTACTCTTAATAAATAAGCAGTACCTTGGTCATAGTAATCTTCACCTTCAGAAAGAATCTGATTAATAATATCTCCACCATCATATACAGATCCAGCCATCATTGTGGTATACTGTCTGTATGCTAATGAAGGCATGTTAGTATTCCACTCATGTGACTTAGTAGCATCATAGAATGTACCATCATTTTGACCTCCTATTGCATAACCTGCAGATCTGATTGGATAAACAGCTTCTAATGCTTCATGTTGTTCTGCTGTAAGAACATATCCGTACTTATCAATTACATCAGCAACAGTTAACATATCTACTTTACCTACCCAGTTACCTTGAGAAATATATCTTGCATCTGGAGATTTGTGATAGAAAGTTACAGGTGGATTCCAAAGTTCTACATCATAATCATCTTCCATCATTCTGAAATGCCAGAACTCTCTATCTGTAATAAGCATATCACGGAAACCTCTTTCTTCAAGTTCATCCATATGGAATCTTTCTACGTCTACTTTATGTTGATGAGAAGCCCATTGTTCTACAAGTGATTTGTAATCCTTCTTAAAGAACTGCTCAATTTGTGGTAATGATTTTAAATTTTCTGGCGCTAGTTGTTGTTGTGCTTCAGGAGATTCTGGGTTCATACCTTGTTCCATTAAAGCAGCTTGTATTTGAGTACTTGCTTCAGCCATTAATGTATCTTCAACCATCTTTCTTTTTTGCTCCATCATCTCATTATATGAGAATTCATCAATAGCTCTGTAAGTAAGTTTGGTAGATCTTTTAGCAAATTCAGCTACAAGAACATTAATAACATTTGGGATAATTGGATAGAATTTTAACTCTAAGGCAGACCAGTCTTCTCTAGTTAATACATCAACAATATCTCTCATCTCATTGTTTTCTTCAACTATATAATCTGACTTATCTATAATACCTTTTGCAAGCTTATAGTTCTTCATAAGTCTGCGCGCATTTCTACGGATTTGCTTTAAGCCGTTCCATTCAAGCCAATCAAGACACCATGCAGCCCACTCTTCATCCTTTTCTACACGGGGTATAAACTGAAGAGGCTGGGTGATTGATCCCATCCTATTATGTTTAGTTTTTTTACCATTTTTTAAATCTAAAGCGTTATAAACTTGCATGTTATATTAATATAAAATTAGTATTATTATTTCTTATTCCTGATAGTTTTCTTGTCAATGTATTCGGTCTAATATCATTAGCAAGTGCTGCTTCTTTTATTGAGTTATATTCAATATTATTAACTACATCTAATACTTTTTTACTAGCTGTGTTTATTATTTTATTTATTGCTTCTGGTGTATGTGTTTTACCATACATACCATGATTTTTTCCAGAAACACTTTTTGATATCTTGAGCCTTGTTTCTTCAGACACCTTTCTACCAAAAGCGCCTTCACCACCATTAGTAAAGTTACACAAACTCCCTGTACTTAAATCAAGTCTTCCATAAAGATTTATAAATTCTATTTCTTTTTGACAAGCTTCTTCCCAAGTTAAATCATCAAATACTATTTCAATTTTATAAGCAGTTTTATTTGTAATGTTCTTCCAGTGCTTACTTCTTTCTGTTTTATCATAAGCTCTACCAAAATTTAATTCAGAACCTATACCAATATAAAATGGTAAATTAGTATCCAACCTAATATGTCTGTATAAATAAGGCATAACTATCTTATATTTTTAAATGGAGATCTATTTATATTCTTTCCTCCTGATGAACTACCTGCACTCCTACCCATATGACGGAAAGGACTACTACTTAATTTATACAAATTTTCTGACTTTTGCAAGTTTTTAGCCGTATCATCCATGATAACTCTTTTAGAATAACCTCTATTAGCTTGCTGAATTCTCATGAAAGCAACCATTGCACAAAAAGCAACAAGTCTATCCACATTGACTCCATCTGAATATGCAGCCATTTCTTTTAATAACATGATATCAGGTATTCTTTCAATACCATATTTAGTTCTTACAATAGTACCATCAGATTTAGTTTCAACATCAAGTTCTTCTTTTGTGTACTCAATAGCATAACTCAGTAAGTGAGCTTTAAATAATGTTCCTGTATTCTTCCAACCATACTCCTGATACACTGAATTATTAGATCCCAGGTCTTTTAAGAACATTATTTGACTTTTTGGTACTAAGTACTTCTGCTTCTTTCTAGAGATCATATACTGAATAAATAATGAGATGTTATTCTCAATTACTGTCCAGGCATTATACCATTCAATAATTGTTTCTAATCTCTGATGTGTTTTATTAATATCATCAAACCTTCCGCACCATGCAGCTACAATCTTATCTGGTTCTATGTATGTTTCAGTTTCTATACCGGTAACCTTTGTTACTTCTACAGGAGCTTTCATAATATAGATAGAACATAAAGATTCAGATGTAGTTGTTTTACCTTCAGCCACGGGGTCAATACTTGCATAGTACATACCAAAGCTAGGATTCTCTACCGGTCTTTCCCATACTACAAGAACTCCTGTTTTATCTTCAGTATTTTTTGTAATTGGAAATTCTGTAATGGGTCTTTTGTTACTGTGCTCAGGAAGTATTTTACCGTTGGCATCTCTGCCTAAATCTAAGAATTCATAAGCATATTCTTTATCTTCAATTCTTCTTTGTTGTGCTGTTACAAGATGCATTGGGAACTTAGATATAGTTCTGTTAGCAAAAGCTTCTTCAATGTTTCTAGGATGCTGAGAAATCCTTAACTGGTAAGTTTCCGGAGCAAGTTCTTTTTTCCATTTCTCAAACTGATCATCTAGTGCTTCTAATGCTTCTTGTACTTTTGAATTACCAAAGTTATCAATGTATGGTGGCATAGACCATTGTTCAGGAATGAATAACCCGGATCTTCCTACAGAACCTTTATTATCTAGTAAGTCTGTTTCTACAGAATAGATATCATTTTCCTTTGGATACAGAATCATTTTTCTCAATGGTTCACACTGAGATAAATCCCCTACAGATCCTGCTGCTATAAATACACCAGTAGTAGTTAAACCAGATCTCATTGCTGGGCGCATATACTCATAAGTATTATCCATCCTTGGAGCAATCCCTGCTTCTTCATGAAAGAAGTATTTAACCGGACCCCCTACACCATTTGTTGGATCTTTCTCAAATGACATACCTTGAATAGTACCTTTAAGACCTACTTCTGTTTTTCTATCCCCCCTTCTTACCTCAATCTTCTGTTGCCACATCATTACCTTGTCTGGAGACATAGGTCTATACCATGCTGTGTGCTCATTAAGGAAAGCTGCATATTCTTGAAGAAATTTCCAAGAACCTTTCTCATTGATGTAATCTTTAAGACTGGCACCAATCTTTAAAGTAACCCCTTCTTCAAACCATTGCTGATTAATCAACTTTGCCATATGGTAATATGAAGATGCTATCTGTCTTTTCTTTAGAATAGCTACATGCTTATAATTTAATTCTGCTAGTATCTCATATAGAGCCATGTGATATTGAGCATCCCTGATATCAGCAAAACCAAACTTTTGAATTTCTTTGTTGAAGATAGGTAAGAAGTTCAACCACATGTAGTAGTCTCTGGTCATATACCAGACTTTACCTTTTTCTTTAATTAAGAGCCCTCTTCTGCACTTTGCTTTCTGATCATCCCAATAACTTATAAAATCTTTGGATTTAAAAGGAGCTGTACAGTAAACTTTGTCTTTATTAAACTTTGCAGACTCTTGTGTAAATAAACTTGTGGTAGTATCATTAAACTCATACTTACCAGGTTCTTTAAAAACATTGGTTAGTAAGTAATCATAGAATTCTTCTCTGGAGTTAAAGTCAGTAGAAGTCCATGTACCATTATCCCATGTAGGTATGTCTTGATATATTTCTCTCATTATTAGTTAGTTAACTATCATACGACAATCCAATTCCACCTCTTACTTTGCTGGATTGTTCTTCTTGCAAATCTTTGTAGACTCCTTTAAATGAAGCTCTGATATCATTAAAACTTTTAGCTGCAGCAATAATAGAATTCATGTTACCGTCCCTACCTGTAGTAAGTGTTGATGTTTCCATAAACTTTGCCAATCTATCTAACATAGATGCAATACCTTTATATGCTCTTGATGTTGGTGTTTCATACATTCTTTGACAGAATAGCAAACCAATAGCAATGTCATCATCTTCAGTAGAAAATTCTGCTTCTATCTCTTGAAGAATTAAAGATTCTTTATCTACTTCAGGTGTATAGAAAAATGGATTCATATCCGGATTAGGACATGTCATGTAAAACAAGTACTGATATATCTTTAAGTAATCATCCGGATAATTATCCATGATATCTTTTAAAGCTTTCAGTGTATAACAATGTTCTGTAGGAATCACAGTGCCATTTTGAACATCAAATAATCTTACTATCATACAAATGGGTTTTCAGGTTTATTTTTTGTTTTAACTTTTATATTAAACAAGTGTTTAAAGGCATCAATAAATCCAGTAGCAATATACGGTGTAAATAATAAATGATTATTAAAACATACAATATAACCTTTATCTAAGTGTAGTTCATTTGCTTTTTGAAAGTTTGCATCTAACTTTTTATTAGGTTTAAGCTTTACAAGTAATTTACCTTTATATCTAAATAAGACTATACCTGAATAACCTAATATAATTGTTCTTCCAGGATAGTCTCTATCATAATGTCTTATTTGATAAAATTTCATATTATTTCTTTTTAATTACTATTTTGTTGTCTTTGATATAATGCATTAAAGCATTAACCTCATCTACAAGATACGGAATTACCATGGGAATTACATCTTTTATTACAGGATCTCCATTGTGATCTAGTTTAATAACTGGATAACCATACTCATCTTCAGACTCTACTTCAAATAAAACATGGTGAATAAACATTTTTCCTGGTTTCAATTTAGGATTATGTTTAAGCATAATATACATGTAGATACTTAATTGAATTGCATAGTGATTAAAGTTACAATCATCTAAACCATCTAATGGAAATTGTAATTTATCTGAAGCTCCTTCCCAGTTTACAAAAGATTCTTTCTTGATCTCTTTGTTTGTATTATGAGTTTTAATATAATTTTTTCCTGCTAAATAACTATGTGTTTTACTTTTTACTGATAAGCATTTAGTAGCAACAGTCGGTATTAATTCAATTGATTTAATCAATCTATAACTGTCTCTAGTATATTTATTAAAAGATTTCATGTCTAAATGTATATCTTTATTTCTTGTTAAAAAAGGACTAAATGTATCAATTCTAAATGTAGCATGATAGGCAGGTTTTTTTATTTTATTATATGTTGTATAAGTATAATGTAATGTAGCTTTAATACCTAAACTACTAGCTATTTGAACAACAGCTTCTGCTTGCCATTTTTGTGTTGTATTAACTACACATGACTTTCTTTTACTATTATAATGACCATCTGAATCCATTAAACCTCTTAACAAATCCAATCTTTGGGTATAAGATGCTGTTAAATATAATTCAGGTAAATGTTTATTATCAATAAGATTTAATTTTTTTAATATTGGATATATATCTAATATAGTTTTAGTTTGTGCTTTACCACAACCACCTTTAGATATATCTTTTCCTAAAACATAACCTCTACGTTCAATTTCTAACCATGTATCATTATTCATATTAGTTAAAGCTCCACACTGTTTTGAACCATCACCTAACCATAAACCTAATACATATGGATCAAGCGGTAATTCTTTAAATTTATTTTCAATACTTGTACAAGAAATTCTTAGTATTTCATTTTTATTTTTTTTATGTAATAACTGTTCAGTTGTATATTCTTTTTCAATATAAGACACTGTATAAGATTTTGTATTATATACACCTTTAGTTATTCTTTCTGTTATTAACCATTTATGTTCATGATCACAAATTAATTCATCATTAGTATTAAATTTAATTTTATAACAAGGGTTATGATGTATTTCAGAAACATGTTCTACTTTAGTAGGTTTTCCGTTACCATCATATATGATATCCCCTATCTGAATATCTTTTATAAATTTAAAACCTTTAATTGTTGGTATAGGAGTATCTAAAGCTAAACCTTTATAGTCAATGATGTTTATTTTACCATTCACCACTTCAACTAAATCTGATTGACCACAGATACCTGCAGATTTAAGATATACCATATGTTCAGGATACACTCCTTCTTCTAGCTTCTGACTTGGTGCAAGTTTTATACCACTTTCTGTTGTTTCATTAGGAATGAAAATTGGTATGTTCTTCCCGTCAACTTCAAGAGATGATAATGCACAAAGATCTGCTTCTCTCTGGTTGTGGTAATATGTTCCCATAGTAACAGCTCTTTCAGATTCAGTTTCCCAAATCTCTTGTATTTTCTTTGGATCAATACCAAACCATTTAGATCTTTTATTCTTAGAAACTTTTGCAGCAATAGACTTAGCATCAAAAGGTTTTTTAAAGTGAGCAACTAATGTTGTTACACTTATCCAATTGAGTTTATCTTCAGCTGTTAAGCTTTTATAAGTATGATCTGTTGCACTAAAGTATATACTCATCTTATTTAAGTTTATCTAGTTTGTCTTCATCTTCTTCTGATACTACAGCTTTCCATTTTAAATCAGGACAGTCTGATGAAAGAGATCTTACTTTAAATTTTAATGAACATCCACATAATTGACAACATGGTTGTGATCCTGTTAAAGCACAAGAATCACCTTTATCATCTTTTCTTACACAGGCATTACAATGTTGCATTCTAGCTGCAGCTATCTCCTCAACAAATCTATCTCTTATAATGGAATTCTTAACACCTTCCATGATTTGGGTTCTATTCTTCCAAATCTCCTTTAAGTTTGGTTTCATCTTTAGATTTTTTAAAGTTAATTTTTCTTTCTTCTTCTTTAACAATCATCTCATGTAGATTCTTCATAGCTTCAACTTTTATTTCTAAAACTTTTTTATGTTGATATGCAGCAAATGTAGATGTATCATGTGTGATTAATTTTGTTTCAATAGTTTCAATACCTTTTTTAACAGCATATGGTTTAGCAACAAATTGCCCTAAACCATCTACATTAATTCTAGGATGGGATAAGTTAGTAAGATTTTTCCTTAATGTTTTATATACATATTCAATTAAGTCTTCTACTAAATTATGATCAACTTCTAATTCCTCAGAAATTGTTTTATAGAGGCTGACTGCTTTCTTCGGATTCATAACCTAATAATTTATAATCAAGTAAAATGGTACCTGCTGTTTGTATTTTCAATGCTGGATTTAACATCACTTGTTTTTTATTACTTGGATCTTTTACTATCAATCCATTCTTCTCAGCTTTGTTTATGCAATTTCTAACAGTTTGTGGAGACTTGAATATCCAGTCTTCATCAGAAGATGCATCATAACAAAAATGAGTAAGCTCTATTGGTTGGTTAAAACTTAATAGAGTTAAACAGTTTAGATCAGATTCACTCATCACTATACGGTTAATATAGCAATGAGTTAGTATCTGAAATTTAACCACATCCCACTTAGGCATCTTAACCTTTTTCTGAACTTGGTTAACTGTTGCCATACTTATGATCTTTTAAGTTTTCTTTCTGCTGTAGGAGAAGTTTGTTCCGCAGTTTCTTTTTCCTCTTTCTTTTCTTCAGGTTCATCCTCACGGTCACTAGTATCTTGCTCTTGCTGAGCTGCCATAATATTAGCCCACTGGATTTGAATAGTTGCTCTTCTAAATCTTGCTTCCTCAATTTCAGTTAAGAACTTTTCATACTTACTTTGTGATTCTAAATAAGGTAATGAATCATCATAGAATGCTTTCATTTCTTCTTTTCTTGCAGCTAACTCCTCTTGAGTTAATTCTTGCTCTTCATGTTGGTTTGACATAGTTTATACTTTTTAAGTTTAAACAAAGATACTAATAAAGTTTAAATCTCTGATGTTTAAATTAAAAAATCCAGATACTTAGAGCACCTGGATTATAGTAATGTGTGTTACGGTAATGAGTATTACCTATTCTTAATTGTAAAATTTAATATTGTAAGTGAATAAAACACTCTAGTAACATCTATCTCTACACTAAATAAATCAAGACTTGATAGTCTTAATTTTAAAATTAATTTATCCCACTGTTTAGTTGGGGATTTCCAATTGTTTCTAAATTTCATACTTCAAATTCATTTAATAAAACATAAGTAATTTTTTTCTGAGGTTTTAATAATTTGATCCATTCTAAATGTTTTTGCTTGTTATTAACAACCTGACAACCAGCAGACCAACTTCCAATGTTTTCCTGCAAGCCTTTAAAGTTATTGTCATAAGTAGCAGCATGAAAGTTAATACCATAACCAGAACCTTTAATAGGAATCCCAATTTCTTCTGATTTTTCATCCATATCTCCATCACGAAAAACAATAAAGTTTCCTACTTGCTTTAATGCAGGCATCTTACCCATGTGTAAACCATAAGTCCACACATCATAATACCATTCATCTGATTTAACTATTGCTGCTCCTGCTTTGTTGTATTTAAGAAAACCACCTTCTAAAATTGGAGTACCAGGATTTGTTGTACCAGATGTAACACCAACAAAAGAAGCTTCATTAAACAAATAAAATTTATCATCAAATTTGTTTGGTGCATCTTCATTTGATCTTATACCCAGTATCCAATATCCTTTTGGGAGAGCTGTAAATGATTTTAATGACTTAACTTTATTTAAAAGTTGTACATCATTATATGTTCTTACATTAATCATAAAATTCTATTTTATTTCTATTGTTGGAGTGTCAACAGTTAATTGTGATAGCATTGCTATCAAACCTCCTCCAAAGGCAGCATAGCCTCCAATAGCTATTAATGTAGCTGGTAAAGAAATTGGAGCAGTTGCTACAAATGTTCCTACAGCTGTTAAACCTAAACCAATTCTTTGTACTTTCTTCCAGAACTTAGGGGTAGGTGCTTTAAATCTTTCTTTTAAACTTAACTCTTTCATATGTTTATTTATTGATTACAAATTGCCTTACAGCATCTGAAAGCTCACTTACATTTCTTGCAAGATTCTTTATCTCTAACTGTGTTTGTTCTTGGATTGCTTGATATTTAAGTCTTGCTTCTTGTTCTACAAGTTCAATCTTTCCTTTTAATTTACCAAGTTCTTCTGCTTGATGTCTAGCACCAAGTAATAAAACTTCAATGTCTTTTCTTGTATCATTATAAGCATTCTTTAAAAAGAAACCAAAAACAGTAACTATTGTTGCTGCTATAAATATTACAATTGTTAGTGTACTTGAATCCATGTTTAATAAGTTTATAAAATGTATATAATAATATACAAAAAATTTTAAACTAAACCTATAAAAAATACGTATCTCTTACTTCTATAGGAACATTATCCATAGCTTGAAACATCTCAAATAAGATAGGTCTCTGAGTAATAGCTAATTCATAAATTTCATCTAATGCAGCTTGCTCATTAGGAAAAGTAAAATTGCTTGCAAGGTAATCTGATATTTCAGGATCAGATGGTCTTAAACAAACAGTAGCCTGTAAATCGGGCTCAATAAAATAACTTGTTTCTAATGTAAATTGTTTTTTCTCTATAGGAAATTGAATTACAACAGGATTATGGTCAAT